>ERZ781399.701-NODE-701-length-35320-cov-4.658018_pt1 | contig 35320 bp, 34 predicted proteins | sample MGYA00511014_ERZ781399 | MGnify/ENA primary metagenome ERZ781399 (study PRJEB29847, sample SAMN06458254) | wastewater metagenome | isolation source: Wastewater bioreactor | place: South Africa: Cape Town | study: EMG produced TPA metagenomics assembly of the...
GATCATCTGAAGAAAAAAAAATGTTTTTGTTTTGTATAAAAAAAGAGAAAAAAAATAAATGTGTTGGAGACTACCGTTATTTATGAATTCATTTCATTTCATTTCACTCGTCAAGGATTATATAGTTGTTTGAATGAGGATTACTCGTCGTTTGTTTTTTAATGAACGTTCGTTCGTTCGTTGGTTTTTTTTTTCTTTCGTTCGAACATTTTCACAACAAGATTCGATCATGTTCTATTCATTATTTATTTTGATTTATTTACTTTTAAATTGTTCATTATCATGTGATATCTGGAAAGCAGCTGAATGTCCACAAGGTCCATCACAAGATGATGAAGATCTCATGAAATCGAAACAATACTCCGAAGAACAATTGAGTTTGTATTGTGATGCAGGAAAAGTATTTTCAGATTGTGTTAATGAACATCTACTTTGTTGTGATATGAAAAGTGAATATTCAGCTGCATTAGCATCGCTCGATATTCAATTGAAACGTAATGCTCGACGTGTCGGTCGATATTGTGCAGATTTCAACGAAACAAATCCGATACAATATCGTTGTCGAACGACATTATTAACTTTTCCTGGACGAAGATATCGGCCAACAACAACACCAATACCGATTTGTAATTTAGAAAAAGTAATTTTCATAGACACACACAAAAAAAGCCAAACGAATAGAACTATTTTTCGCTGAATTTAGGCTGGACAAGTGTGCAGTCCCATAATCGAAAATCGTGTCCGTTTCGATCTTCGATGGTCAGCACAAGAAAAAGCGAAATGGTGTAAAGATGCATATGAATATCATGTATGTGCATCATCATATATTACAAATTGTACGATTACACCCGTGGCTTCCGATGTCGCACAAATGAATATTTTTCTTGATTATCTCGAAAAATCTGCGAATCGTCAATGTCCAGGTGGTTTATTCGGTTGCAAAGATAATTTAAATATCGAATGTCAAGATCGAATTAGCTATTTTCTCGAAAAACACGCACTGAATAATCATTCAAATCATCACGTCATTTCTGTTCTTTCGTTTATCGTTTTGTTTGCTTTTCGTTTGACTTAACAAAAAATAAAAAAAACGATGATGTCATCGAAGGCTAAGTTTTCTCTTTGCTCACTTCGCAGGATCATTTTACGCTTTTCATCCTCCACACGCAGTGTATCGAAAGGAAAAAAACGCACACGCATCGAATAATTATCGCCGCTGATGTATTTTAATAGCAACTGAGTTTCGAGTAAATAAATGAAGGTATGACGTGTACGCAAGGAGAAAAAAAGAATCTTTTATAAATATTTCTTTAGTTTATCCTTGAAAAAAGAGACTTTTTTTTTCTTTTCCTTTTCTCAAAACAGTCGACACGACACAACGATGGCAACGACCGGTATTCTTTCGACAGAGAAAGTCGCTTTCACCATCGACAACATTGTGAAAACACATATACCGTTGAATTGCTTCCCGGAGAAGAACAAAGAGCAAGAGTTTGCTGTTTTTACTACTACTACTACTACTCTTCCTATTATTTCACGTACCCAGGACAAATCTATACAGAATTATTCGCCATACCGTTGTGCACCATCTCAACGGGTAAACGAATTATTTCTATCGTGTTATTTTATTAAAAAACAAACAAATATTTTCTTCGATAAACATCCAGCTAGATTCTATATTCAACCACGAACAATGAATACCAATCAGGAATATTCGAGATATCGAGATGCACAAACGAACTATTCGAATCAAACGTTTTATGATATGTCAAGTTATATCGAAAGACCAACAACAAGCAAAAATGAGAATGACTATTCAAGATATCGAGATTCTCGTGTATGTCAATGAATTCTGTTTTTTTCTTCTTCTTGTCCTCATTTTGAATACCTATATGCAATTTAGTTGTCAAGATCAAAATCGGTTTCTCGATCACAGAAACCTGTGAAAATTCATCACAAATGCCGAGGATTAAATTACGATTCTGAAGCACAAGTTCGTCGACGAAGATTATTTTCAGCAATTCAAAGAATTTGATTTTCTTTCTCATCTAGCGTTTTCAATTTTCTGATGATAAAGTACCGTGGCACGTTGATTTCCCTGAATATAAACCAATTGAATATACAACAGCAAAAATTCAAAAGAATCCAAAAGCTGATTCTACGGATCCGTATGTGAATAGATTCTTTTGTAGAATTTTAAATTAACCTCAAAATTCAGATCGGCAATCAAGAAATATAATAACATCGATGGTAAAATCGATCGAAGAAGTTTTACTGGACACTATTATATCGATCCGGAAACGAAACGACCACAAAATCCAATCGGACGAACAGGAAGTAAAAAGATTCTTCATTTAGATTTTTTTTAAACCGAATGTCTAGTGACTGGTCGTGGCCGATTATATCATTGGGGACCCAATCATGCAGGTGATCCTGTCGTAACAAGGTAGATTTTATCGAAAGGGAAAAAATTTAACTTGTATTTGATTAAAATAGATGGAAACGTGACAAGAACGGTTCGATAGTTTATCGTCGTTTGAATGTCTACGAACGTTCGAAACCTATCCTCGAATTTGTTGCTATACAAAGACGAGATACAAAACAATGGGCATTGCCTGGTGTAAGAGAACTAGTTTTCGAAATTGAAATAACGAAAAAAAATCGATAAATTAGGGTATGGTTGATCCCGGTGAAGAAATCTCTCAGACCGTTAAACGTGAGTTTCAAGAAGAAGCAGCTCGAGGTGGTGATGCCGATCAAAGTCATATCGATCGATTATTTTCAAATGGACATAAACTATTTCAATCGTATACTGATGATCCAAGAAATACAGATAATGCTTGGATGGAAACCGTTGCCATGTAAATAGTTTCGAAAAAAAAATCGAACTTTCTCAATCTCAAATTTCTTTAGGCATTTTCATGATGAAACGGGCGAACTAACGAAATGTGTTCATTTGAATGCAGGTGATGATGCTGAACATGTTGTTTGGTGTCCAGTTGATCGTACACTTGATCTCTATGCGAATCACAAGGATTTTCTTAAAGTAGCTGTCAATAGATTAGATGCATTTTGGTAGAAGAAAACACAACACAAATGCGAGATTTTTTATTTTTTTTGTAAATACATTTAAAAAAAAACGAGAGACACGAGACACAATTGTTGATATTCGTTTTCAGACAATAAATTTTCTTTTAATCATTATCAAAATCAGATTGATTTACTCGGACAGTTGCTATTGGTTTCACACATTCTGTAATCGATAGGTAACCCGATCTAAACAATAAAATACTTGTGCATGTGTCTTTCTTTTCTGTGTTCTTACTCTTGTAATAAACTTTCAACGTCACTAACAACAAAATCATCGCCTAATTTGTCAGTAACCGATATAAATGACGAGAGTATTTCACCACCACGATAGATTAATATAGCTGGACAACCATTTTTCCTCTAAATAAACAATTTAGTACTTTCTTTCAGAGTAGATAGTGTTCATACGAAATTATGACTCATTTGTGCTTCAGATGCTTGAATACGACAGAATTTTACATATGGATATTGCTCAGCAAGAGCATCGAAACATTTATCCATTAATTGACAACCTCTTGCTCCTTGTTCATAGACATGTACGATAATTGTCACGTTTTTATTTTCACCATCGATGGATTGAGTAAAATTATCTCGATTTAAATCAAATTTTTGTCCAAAACGAGGTCTAAATCAATGATAATATTCAATAAAATACAATATTCATTCGAAAATCTGTATCATACGCATTTAGTAATCGTTGTTGCATTTGTTCCATTACTTTCGCTCGATATTCTTTGAAAAATTCATCATCAGGATCGAATAATTCTTCTTGTTCCGCTTCTTTTTTCTTTGCTTCTTCCTCGTCCAACTAAAAAAAAACAGTAGACATCGTTTTACTTTTAATAAACAAACAATCTCTCGATTACATGTGATCGACATGTCATTGTTAACTTTTTTATTAAAGCTTTTCGTTCTTTTTCTTGTTCATCGCGTTTTTCTGTTTCTAATTGTTTAAATCGTCTCCAATCTTCAATAACACCTTTCGGACCAGTCTTTTAAAAAACAAAATCAATTCAAATTAAGAAAAAAGAAACTAAATCATTCGTTTCTACATTTTCTGTGTAACCATTTGATTTTAATTCTGCTTCGGGAATAAATGTCGGTGCAGAAGCAGAAGCTGTTCGTGATCCTTCATCGGAATCATTTTCTGAAAGACGACAAAAATCAATCGAAATATTTTTGTATTTTCCTGAATTACCATTCTCATCTTCTGAACTACTGCAATAATTTTGTAATTTTTCTCCAAGTAATCGATCATCTAAGGTCGTCATTTTTCAATTGATAAACAGAAAAAATAACATCAATCAACAACAAATAGATAGATGATTCTCGTCGTTTATTAGTGAACTCTATCAACCAATAGAATTGAATTTGTCAAAAGTAATAAAACAATAGCGAGAACGAACGAACGAACTAACTTTACAAGAATATATACATAGACTAACGGTCATTGTCCATTTGGTTGAATTCAAAAAAAAAGATGACGGGACGTCGTGGCGTATTTTTCAATTCGAAATCACGTTCAATCGATACGAATATTCTAATAGAAGAGAAAATCTCAACTAATTCATCTCAAGAAGAAACCAACAGTAATCCAATTTCATTACCATCGTCAGCATCAACAGCTACAGCAGGTATTGGCAAGAAGAAATTAATTTTAAAGAATACGAAACGTACTTTAAATAAAACGATTTATTCGGGACCAAGAAAAATCTTTAGTACAAGTTATAAAGTTAGTTGATTGTGGGAAAAAAATGTCAAATTCTCTCTTCTGTTTTAAACAAAAAGGCTAATCGAGCACAATTGAATCATAAAGCTTTCTTCGGTGGAGACATCGATGAATCCAATGAACAGCCGATTTGTTCATCACAAATCACGACGACGACAACAACTGTAACAAAACGATCTATGCTTGTCAAATCGAAAAGTACGGATAATATTCGTACGACAATGACAATAACAGAAAATGGCAAGACGAAAATCATCTGTCCAAGAGATCAAAAAAAAGTAAAACAAAATCATTTCCCTCTCTCGTTGTCAGTATCGATCATAAGTCAATCGTAGATGTATACAGTTGTGCCAAATATTCGTCAGCCAACAACATGTGAAGAACTCGGAGAAACACAGAGTTATATCGATGATATGGAATATCTACTCACTGGTCTTCAACCCGATAAAATTCTTAGTAGTCGATGTTTGAGGTATTTTGTTTTTTGTTTGTCATTTCGAAATTGCACTTTGATTTGTTCTAGTGCAATTAAATTTGCTGAATTATGTACTAAACCATCATTTCGTATGCATTTAAGAACTGAAAGTGCATTCGAACGAGTTCTTGATTTGCTCAAAGATGCATCAGACATACCAGTAAAAAATCATTTTTTCCAAATCATAATTTTATTTTTTTGTCTTTCTCGATAGAGTTTAAATCTTTGTACAGCTTATATTCTGTATGTTCTTTCATCGGATACATTAACATCGGGTATTACACCGAATATTTTACGTTTAATGATCGAATTGATTAAAAAAAGTCCATTGAAAATCGATTCAAACAATGATGAATACGAAAAAATCAAACAGAAAATCTTCAATCTTATCAATCAAACAAATCAAGATGAGATTTTCTATGAAAAACAATTCAATGTAAATACTTTTCCATATATACAATAATCAAATTCAATCGAATGCTTTAGACATGTGATATTATTCTCGAAACATTAGTAAACATAACACGAAATCATTTGAAAGATTGGCTAAGAAATGAAATTCGAACAGTCCATGGATTCGATTCTATAATTGATTCAAGTAAAAAAAAAACTTGATCATTTTCATATTGTTGATTTTTGTTTTTTCGAAACACAGTCAATACAATCGTTCAAGATCTTTCGAATAATGATTTCGAATGTTATTCAATCGGTGAAATTGTCATACGCTATCGAAAAGTTTGTCGATATATCAATATGCTCGAAGAATTCTCGAGTAACACGAACAATCATCAAACAGAATCAAATTCAACAACTCATGATCTCAATCGAATGTATATTGCACAATATCATCAATATTTACTATTTCATTCATTATCAAAGTAGAAATTAAAGAAGAAAAACAAAAAATTTCATTTATTAAAATCTTTAGATTACTTGATTTATCATTAGTTTGGTTTAAACAGTATTCTGTGATTAATGATGATAAAAATAAATTGTCGGATACATGTGAAATATTTCGAGACGGATGTAAAACAATTCTTTTACTATTAACAGTGTTGACAAATGATTGTGGTTGGTGTAGACAGATCTTGTTTTTTTTGTCAAGAAATCAAAATAAATAATTTTATTTTTCGTTTTATACAGAACTTCATTGTGATCGTTTAACGGCCGATGATCGTTTCTTTTCGAATCTACTTCAATTACTTGTGACTATCGAACAAAGTTCATTGCCTAATGAAGATAAATTCGATGTTCTTGCGCTCGTACGTAAAACAGACTTCTTCGATTGTTTGTTGTTCTATTTAACTTTTTAGGCTTTAAATTTATTAATCAATCTTGTTCAAAATACAAAACATATTTATAAACATCTCATGGAAGCAAATATGCCCGGTGATAGTACAAAGAAAATCTATGAATATCTAGCTGATGTTCGTTCGAATGTTTTTGTTTTTTAATATTAAAATGTTCAATTTGTAGATTTTTTGTTCACATGAATCGTTGGCAGCTAAAGCTGAATCTCAAGAAGAAAATGATTGGATGATGGAAGAAGAGGGAGATGATCTTGATGAACGTTTAGGTATTCAAAATACGAAAAATATTAATAATGAAAATAATGGCAATTTCAATCGAGCTTTACAAAAAGCTGCTGGTCATATGGAAAATACATTTGTTGCAGCATTTGCTGGTATTATTCTCGGTGTTGTTCTGTTACGAGATCATGTAACATATGCAAAGCAAATTCAAGTTCTTCTACCGGATAAATGTTTTGATACATTAGCATTTATTCTAAAGAAATTCTTCTTCTTTCTACGAATGTCTGTAAGTATCGATTGATTGATTTTATGGAAAATTTATTTAATCATGTTTGTTATTCGTAGCATGCGTTTACACCTTCAGGAATTAAAACACTCGAAGAAATAACAACATTAATATTTTCATTACGTGAATAAACATTTTTTTTTCTTCTTTTCTCTGTTAGTAATTTCAATTTTCATGCTCATATGCTCAGTATATCGATGATTTCAAAAGAATACAATACATAATAAAAATTTATGTTCACAAATAAATATTGATGATTATTCACAGTTCACATATGTAAATCGTTGAACGATAGGTTTACGTTTTTTCATTTGTTTTTTTTCGACGAATACGTTCGCGTTCGTCTTTCACTGGATCAATGCCAAAACAATATTTTAATATATCCATAACAACAAGAAATATGATCGGACTTAATCCTAAAAGAATAGCAAAAGAACAGATGATTTTCGTAATAATCTTCATTGTTTTCATTTTTCGAGTCGGTATTTCACAGAATCCTGTTAACGAACAATTGTAGCCAATTTTTGATTTATTTAAACAAGGATGAACAAAAGCATGCGACGAAGGTGAAGCTAAAGAAATAATTAATAAATTCGTGTGAATATTTCATGATCTACCTGTTTGATATTGAGTTATATTCATTAAGTTTTCATCTAAATCAAATTATATTCAGTTCGTAAATGAATATGAACATTTATTACTTTGTTCGGTGGTTGAAATTGCTGAAGTTACGGTATTCTTTTTTGTTGTAGTTGTTGACGTTGTCGGCAGAATCTCATCTGAATAAAATAGAAAATACAATGATTCATAGCTTTTTTAAGTTAGATGACTAACCACATGTATTTTCCAATAGAGTAAATTTTAAAATAGTGTTTAGTTCGATCTGTGACAAAAATACTATATGGTTTGTCCCATGGACCTTTAATCGGAGCGTTCTTTGTTTTATCTCCGTTAAGCCACATTTGAACGTGATTCGATCCTTCAGAAGTCGCATAGATAGTATCGTTAATATCTATAAATATGCCCACAGGTTGCTGACCAAATGTTCTTTCATCAGCAAATATTTCATGTGTTTCATTCCATACTATATTCGGACACAGTTTTGACAAATTATATGAAACTACTAAACTATCGAAAGTAATTCAACAAGTTTCTCTTAAATACTCACGTGAACAATCGGAAAAACCAGTGTGAAACGATGAATTAAAATGAGTGCTATCATTTGATTGCTATAATGCTAATGCCAAAATAAAAACTCTCAATTCGACTACATTCTATTGTCAATTTCTACGTATATCGAATTTAGTTCAAAAAACAAAAATATTAAAAATTAAATATTTTTCTCCTGATAATAATTTCGAACATCCTCAAAAAAAACAGACAATTGTCTGATGTACCCACTAATCTCTTTGATTATTAACATTCCTAATTCATCAAAAAAAAAGTCCGAACGAGAATACCTTGGGGAAATAGCTCGTTAGGTATTCTCATTTATAACCATTTCATTTTTGTTTATAAAGAAATTGACCATGAGATGACATGATCATTTGTCATCGAATTCACTCTCAAAAGATTTTCCTTTGTGCAATTTATATTATTACACATTGATCGATTGCTAGTGTTAATCCATATCGAGTACTTTCTTCTCTTTCCATATCAATGTCACAATCGATTTGTCAGAAAAGATAGAACAAGGAAACAGTATCTAATATAAAACAGAAATCAATGTCTTATTAAAAAGACATTTATCCTAAGAGATGTTAATCTATCGTGACTGATTTTGTTTTATTTGAGATCTCTCTCTCTCTCTCTCTTTTTGCTATATGCAACAAGATTAGGAATGGTAATTTATCCTTTTGTTAACATTATTAATTGATTATATATCCAATAGAAAAGTCTAAAAGCTCATTTGTATATATATGATCATATGATAACATTGTTTAAACAAAACCTATTCGATTGTGTTGGTGTATCTGCTTGTTCAGCTGAGAATCGATCTTGTTATTTATTTGAAGATTGAGTTACGTCGATTTCTTTTATGGTTTCGTACATTGACACTTATTCATGTTCTTTCGATTTAAATGATTCATGGCCATTTGCGTATATAACAACAATTGTCACCTGCTGCTGTGATCAACATGTTCGTCGAACAAGAAGAAACGAGCAGATGCGCAAGCTTATGTCAATAAATCATTCTGTCAAACGTTCCTTTTTTCCTCATCCTTATGTATATATATAAGAAAGTCTCATCATATTAATTGTCAACTTCTATTGTAGTTATTTTTCTTCAGTTATCGATATCTAATCAATCCAACATGTTGTTCTATGTCCTATTTCTCTTAAATACAGACGAAGATCACATTTCATACGTAGATTCTTTTTCATTCTCAAAGAATCTAATCTCTCGATTGAACAAAAAAACAGAAAAAAGAAAGAGAGATCGCTGAAGGACAAGAGGATTCTATGCGTTCATTTATTTGCCGAAACACTATTCTTCTAATGGATTTTCTCGAGAAAAGAATAACAGCGCAAGAAGAAGAAGGAAGACGCTTTCTACTCGTATATATATATATTCTCAGATCAGTCACGCTCAGTTTTTTTTTGATTACTAAGTACACATATATGCGTGCCAGAGAATTTATTGACATTAGTTTTTTTTTAGAACTGGTGCTACGGTAAGTCTCGACGAAAGAAGAACAAAGATTTTTCAAAATAGATAATGACAATTCTTTTCTTTTTTTTGTATCTTTTAATAAAAACAAAATCTATGGGCTTTTCAATTGAAATTATTCATGCACCAGCTGTTTTATTATTCATGTATAAAACGCACAATACATAGAATCATATGTCTGATAAGAAAGAAAAACATATTATTTCAAGGCAATGATTTTTTTCTCTCTAAATTTAACTCATCATATTACTTTTTATAGCTGTAGTAGTAGTAGTAGTATGAGAAAGAAGAAGAAGAAAAATTTCTTCGACTAAAGTCTCTAGATAGTAATAACATGACTTTTCATCATTCTATCTGATAATAGGTATCATTATTTTCGTTTATTTTTATCATATTCGTATCTTTATAAGGCTTCTTAGAAGTTGACAAATAGAAGAGTGAAAGAAAACAAAACATCAAGATAAAAGAACACACTTGAGAAACTCAAGTTCTTCGAACAGCTGATGAGAGAAAAAAAAGACATTTTTTTCCAAGAACTATACTGAGGTTATACAATGAGGATGATTATTCATCAGGATCTTGTCGAAATAATCTACTGATGGTAATATTCCCACGTGCAAATATGGACTATTCGTATGCGTGTGTTTATTGATGTCTAAATGAGAACTCCGTTTTCTTCCGTTTTTTGTTCGCCGTTTATTTTGTCATTATTTAGACAAGTACACAGTATGCAAGATATTTTTTTCTCTGTTCCTTGCTGTTTCTCGAAATCGTAAGTAAAAAAAGACAGATCTCGTTGTCGTCCTTCACATTTTTCTTCTTTGTCGATCATGCACACTGTGACTTCTTGCTTTGAAGATCAACGAGAAATAGAACAACAACGAGAAAAGTAATCGAAGATATTACATATGGAATGATTGTAAAACATTATCTCTTCAATGATTATGTCAGAAATAATTCATTTGTTAATCAAGAAGGTATACATCTAAGACTCACTAGCACACATAACCGCAAAATGAGCAAGCAAAAGAGAGAGAGAGAGAAAGAGACAGTGCGCAGTTAATGCCAGAAGTATATCCGAACACGATGAAAAAAAAACTTTGTGTCGTGTTTCTTCTTTTTCCTCTTTTCTTTACGTACGTATGAACCACAAAGGTGTGCAGACGTTCTATCCACATCGATCATCCTCGTCTAGGTAAGTCTTCGAACGATGACAGACAAAGAAAAAAAAAAGAATTCCATGGATTATATTACACGATTTTTTGTCTGACATCGTTATCTTTTCATTGTTTGAATATACAAAAAAATGCAAAAAAAAAACTTGGAGAACGGAAATTGATCATAATAAATAAATCGAGAAAAGAAAAAAAGAAAGAGAACGAATGTGAATAAGTAAATGATGGTTATAAAATAGCAACGAAATAGCTCTCACAAATACATATATGTACCTTTTAATAGAATATTTTCTATAATCATTAGTATATATATATACATGTATATTTTAGTATGTTTCTAGATATTTGTTTATTAACTAATAAAACGAAAGAACAAACATTATGCAAATATTATAATTTATACTAGAAAAAGGAAACTACACGAATATTGTAATTATGCTTCACTGGACAAAGATTTTCTTAATTATTTTCCTAATCTATTTAATTATCGATCTCAGTTACCAACGTTCAAATCTTGCCCAACGTCATCCATGTTATGCAACGAATAAACGTCTTGAACCATTTATTAATTGGACCGAACACTTAGTCAGTAGTCAATACGGAGGTGAGGAAGGCGTTGTATGAATTAAATTTTTCTCTTCTAAATACTACTCAAGGTAATCACGTTTACTTAAGATCCTGTTTAGTTTATAAAGCTTCAATCTTTATATTTCTAAGCCTGATCAAATTTAAACGAACTGAAATCCCATAAGAACTTATCCTAATATCTTTCATATAAGCAGGAGAGCTCGTTAATATTTTGAATATTAGATTTTTGATTAAGATCGTTCCCAATCGAATAGATTGTTGTTTTTTGTTTCTTTGACAATAATAATCAAAAATAACTGATGGAAAAAGAAACGATCTCATTTTTCATTTATTCTTTGCACGTATTAAATAATCTTTAATCGAAATCAAAAGACAAAAACACACATACATATTAATGTAGATCCGATTGCCTGACAATAATGATAATAATTCTTAAGAGATTTGTTTTATTTTTCTAGTGCCGAAAGATGCTTGTGAACGAACAAATTTTGACGGACCTGTTTGTTGTACAAATGAAATATTCGATTCGTTGACTCAATCGCTTGCTAATGAACTTAAGAAAATATCTGATGCTGAATTAAGTCTTTTGAAAGATTTATTAACAATATCGAATAAACATCTCGAACGTAAGAATATATGAAAATAAAACATTTCGATCATCATTTTGATTTGATTTAGTTTGGATAAAACAGTACATAGTCGAATCTCGAAAAGTAACAAGTTCATCATTAGAAACACTTTTCGGCACGAAAGAATACGAATATCATATTCATCATGTCCTTCTGCCATTCTATCGAACGCTTGGCGATGCTCGATCAAATGATATCAGTGTATCGAAATCAGTCAATGAATTATTTGATCAATTAACTATTTCAATGTATCGTCATTTTATGAGTCAAAATCAAGATATAACATTCGATCATCAATTTGAAAAATGTCTACTATCTCAGGCATTATCTAGTAATATTTTTCCGATTAAACGTGAACTTTTATACGTCTTAACGAGTGGATCAACATTAGTACAAATACTTCGAACAATGTTTGTTTACATTGAAGCTGATATCGAACGATTAAAAGCAACAACAACATTTCGTTCGTATCAATGTTTACAACGATATGCAGACGAAATGCTCTGTCCAATATGTCATAATCGATCATTAACGAATATGGTCGAAGGATTATGTGAAAATGATTGCCGATTAATTATTGAAAATTGTTTGAATCAAACAGAAAATCCTTATATTAATTTTGCAATTAATGCTCAAGGATATACGAATATAACGAAAAATATTCAAAATTCAGTCAATGAACTCAAGGTACGAGTATTTGTAGAAGAAGAAAAAAAATAATACTAACAAACTCAAATTTTTATTTCAATTTTTAGCTTGTTGATCGTCTTTCAAAATTTCATATTTATCTGTATGATATGATTATCAATGTAACAAATTCACAGAAAACTTACACAAAATTGCAAAGACTTTGTCCGCATAAACTTGAGAAAAATTTTCAACGCCTTCAATCGATCAATCCAATTCGTAACGAACGAGTTGATATAGTTCATCAATGGAATAATTCATTGTATTCGATGCTTGATGAAATTCAATCGAGTCTCAGCAATTTACAAGCCAATCTTACACAACAAGTTAGCAAACATATCTGTTCGAATTCGAATTATGCTGTCCAATCAATGCATTGCACACATATCGAGTCGCGAACGACAGTGTAAGTTTTCTAAGTCGATTGCTGAGTGATATTTTGAAAACGAATATGAGCTCGTTTTTTGTTTTATTCAATACACATGAGATCATATCCTATTACAGATTAACTCTTAACAACAAGAGAGAATAACGTCGATTGGAAATAAAATATCATTTCTCAAGGATCTTTTCTTTTTCATTCTTTTGTAGAAGTTTTCCCTCGGCACCCTCAACGATCAGTATCGATTCGACTTACGATTCAATTCGAAATCAAATCGATGATCTCGAAAGAAAACTTGTACCTGTTCAAGATATCATTGAATCACTTCGACCAAAAGAACGATTTTCTATTCATGACGAACTGCCCGTTCTCGATTATGATATCGATACTCAAACAGATGAAAACTACTTCGATGATGATAATAATTATGATGATGCTGTTGAAGTATCTTTAATTATTAAAAACAAAGATGAACATACGACAACAAGAACGTTTAGTGAAAATTTATACAATGGCTTCGATGGCAAAAGAACAAGTAGGCAAAACGAAATAAAATTATGTTTCATAACACAGAAAATTGTCTAGATAAATCAATTACATGGAATAGTGCAGACGATGATAGCATTGATGATCAAGCAATAGCAACTGGTATGACATGAATAATTTTCTGATTTTTGTTTTATGTCATCGATTGAAATTAATTTAGATCGACCAAGAATGCAAATGATGACGACGACAACAACAACAACAGCAACAGCTGAAGAAGAGAATGTCAATATATCGCCGTCATTGACATGTAATATCAAATTATATGCCAGTGTTTTTCTTCTTCTATTAGCAAACTAATCGAACGTTATAATATGCTTCTAAAGCTTTCAGTTTTCATTTTTCTCTCTGCACAGTGATAAGACTCTGTTGTTTATCGATCCTAATATATTATCTAATACTCTTGTTTAATGTCCGGTGTACTATCTAATTAATAATACCCTCTTTCTCTCTCTCTCTTCTTTTTCTTTCTTTTTTCTTAATTAATTAAATTTTTTGTGAACAGTATAGATAATTTATATTGAATAAAAACTTGTCGACGAACTCGTCAATATCTTAAAAGTTAATCTTCGAAATATACTTATCAATATGATAATCAAATTCGAAATGATTCACATAGAGAAATGTTAATCTCCTGTGACTATAATCATCAGATTAATAAATGACTCGATTAGAAAGATTGATGAAATCGTATAAGTAAAGCGATGTTTTTTCTTGTCATCAACGAACGAGTTGATGATAAACTCATGACTGACCTATATTCAAACAAACAAAATGCAGACAACCAACTGGTATGCATGTATCGATTGGTTTCCTAACGGTTTTTTTTGTATCGTGTATATAAAAAAGAACAGCAAACAACAACAACAGCAATAAGAAAGTGGAAATATGACTTTGTTCGATTATATTCGATATTGAACATTTAATCTGTTGTCATTTCATTTGAAACATTCGTTGACGGTATTGTTGTTGTTGCTGCTGCTGTTGTTGGTGGTGTCAAACGAATACGTTTAACCGCATCAATGTGAGACGATTTTCTTTTATATGGACGTATATTCGTTCGATTTTCTCGTATAACTGGCACGAATGTATTGTTAGTCGATGAAATTTTAATTAATGAGTGTATTAAATCACAAAAATGTTTACGTGATTGATTATATGTTGAACGTATAAGTGACGATCGACGTAAACTTTCCGATGGTTTGATTGTTTGTAATTTATCGGTTGAAATTTGTATAATACGTATGCAATAGAATAGATCATCCATATGTTTGTTTGTTTATTTTATACTTTTATTCTAAAAATAAAAACAAGAGAATTGCTCGAGATATGCGTCATTCGATTGATGTCAAAAGCTTATTTTCTTTCGTCGTTTTTTTCTGACATAAATATGAATAATAGTAATAATAATAAAAAGAGTCGAAAGAGAGAATATGTGTGCGTATGTGTGTGTACACATGTATATAGAAAAAAAGAAAAAAGAAACTAGTGACTGACGGTAGTAGTAGTAGTAGATGTATGTCATTACTCTTCTTTCTTTCTTTTTTTTGCATTCTGCCTTTTTCCGGGATGATTTTGCAATAGAAGGAAGCGAAAAGAAACCTTTCTTTTGCTGGCGTTCTTTTCTTTTTTTCATCATCGATCAATCGATTATATCGATAGTTAGAGAAGCAAAACAACAGAAGAAAAATATATAGATCTCATTTTCTTCTTCAAACACGATTCAAGTTTCTCTTTTTTCTTCTCTCGTTTATAGCAAGAAACTTTGACAAAAAAAAATTAATAAATAATTCGTGAAAGAAAAACCATTTCTTTTTCACTCAACTGAATAATCTCCTATTTCGACATCAAAGATTGACAAAACGAACATGCATAGAGAAGAAGAAGAAAAAAAAAGAAAAGATAAATTCATCTTTCTAGTCGATACACGCACGCATACATCTCATCGATTATGCACACACCGTCTTTGTCTTCTCGATCAACTACTTTTCATCTCAAATGCATACGTCTGTTTGTCTATATCCTTCGTCCTTTTTTTTTTTTATTCTTGCGTGCTTTCCAGATAATTATAGAAAAAAAAGAAGAAGAAGAAGAGAAAAAAGAAAAGAGATTGTAAATTCTCGTTTTTTTTCTCTTTTATTTGACTTCAAACAGATCGAACTCGATTTTTGACCTGGATCAGTTCTCTTTTATTTATTTATTTATTTATTTTTGCAAAAAAATAAGTCAAACGCCTTATCTATCTATCTATCTGAAATGGCGAACACATACACGACATGTCACATGTACACAAGATCGAATAAATACAAATACAAACTTCATATTGAATGAATACTTCAATTTGCTTGGTAAATGTCATTATTGAATATAGTCACTCGAAAAGAAAGAGAAAATAGAAACATGAAAAAACAATAATACATCCTCTCTCTCTCTCTCTCTCACTTCAATATTTGTGGATTATCGACAATCGATCTGTTTATATGCATACACTTCATCAAAGTGACAATTTTAAGATTTTGTTTGATCAATTCGATCTGAATATGATCAAGATTTGATTGACTGAGAAAAAAAAGAAAGAAAGGCCGAAAACTCGATCAATGATTATTAAAACTAGATTATGGTTATTTAATAATCTGTAAGAAGTTGATCGTACAGATTGATTTTGTGATATTTAATCAAAACCGAAATATCGAAATAAATGAAAGTGACAAATGAGTTCTATGGATAGAATTTGACGCTTTGGAATTCTTTTTTTTAGTTGGAATTAAGTGATAAGTCATTTCTACACAATCAACTTCAATATTCTCTTTTCATTTGTAATCTGATTTAACCTTGAAAACATATTGTACTTGAATATCATTTCGAAATATATTCATCATAAAAATCATGTTGAGTTAATCACTTGGAATTAATCGAACAAGTACTCGAATCGAATAAATGTATATATTTATACATAAGTAATTTATTTCAATTGAAACGATACGTATATTCATGATATTTAAAGAATAGTTTTATCAAATTCGTTGGAAAGGAAAAAATATAATTATATATAAATAATAAATTTCATGTCAAGCAATGATAAAATTACCTACGTTTTCTACGAAATAAAAGATTTATGTCTAGTCTAAAAGTAAAGAAGAACAGATGAAAAAGAAAGGACAAAAATCACCACTCGTAGTTGCTCGTTCCTCTTTTCTCTCCCACGTTCTCTTTCTCTCTCTCTCTCTCTTTTTCATTCGTGACGTATACACGTAGTTTTGATTACTACTGTTTAGCCTACGATAACCACTATGATTTTTCCAATCGTTGAATTACGCCTTCCAACTTTAAAGATTTCAAAAGTCATGAAATTCACTCGTATATATATACGAGCAAAAACTAGACATACACATTAAACACACACATACACACAGACAGACACATCTGGAACGAATATTTCTTATAAAAATGATTTTTGATCCGACATTAGTTGATCCAGAAGTTGCAACAATGTTAGATGCTCAAGTCAGTTGATTCATTCGAAATTGAAATTCATTACGAAGTTTTATTTTTAGGCTGGATCACAACCATCTAATGCTACACAGCAACCGAAATGATAATTCAAACAGAATTTCAATTACATTTAAACCAATTGATTGTCTGTGATTGAATAGAAGGATTTCAAGTCCGAAATAGCAAAAGCATGGCTATCTTCGAATGCAATGAAAGCATTCTTGTTTTCTTTTTGTTTTGTATATATCTTAATATGATGAGAATAAACTGTTTTTTTTTCTCAATTTTAATTGTACTTTCTACTAAGACTCGATAGTAAGAAAACAAAACTAATTCAAAGGTCACTAGACCTTCGTATTGGTCTATGTAGAGAAAAAGAAAATGCTATTGTTTTTATTTCTTTTTCGTTTTCCGCGAAAAAAAAATGAAGAGCAAATTTGTCAATGACATTCTCAAATTAAGAAATTCGATATGCAATTATTTTAAAAGAACACAGCAAAAAAAAATAACAAAGGCCACATTCAAATTCGGGGAATTCTCCCAATCTATTTGTATTCTTCCTGTATACTAGTTAAATGCATGACGTCAGTTGAAAATAAACACCTGTGTGATTTTCGTCTGAAAATCATACGTTGAATTGATCGCGATAATAACAACAACAAACCTGTTTGGTGTAGAGAAAACGTAGATGATCGACTTGTTTGATCTCAAATAAACGTTGATCTAGTTAAAAATGAATCGAAGGTTATGTCTTATGTGAATGATAGATTTGATGAGTGAAGAAAAAATGGCTATTTGAACTTGAAAAATCACTGAAGAGAAACGACGAGATTTATTTTTATTTTTTTCTGATTGAAAAAAAAAGAACGAAGAAACAGAACACGTGCAAAAAACTAAACACACACTATTGTTCGAAAAGTAAATTATTGCTTTGATCAGAAACGAAATAGAAGAATTTCAAAGCACAGTCAAAAGCCAATTTCGATCAAATGTCGAAAAGATTCGTTCAGAATTTCTCAATAGTCGAGCAGCTGTTTCATCGTTCTGTGTGAGAATAAATATCAATTCTAAAAATAACAACAGATACATTTCATACTATTTAAATAAAATCTACTCACCGTTGAATGTCCATGAGTTAGTATTATCTGATATTTCAATTAGTTTGCTAGTAATTTCATCTGGCTTTCGTACTTGTAACAAACGAAGTAATTGAGTAGTTCTATAGAGAAGAAAAAAAAGCACACAAACACACATTTATTTGATAGACTTCATTTTGTTGATGTACTGTTCTAAAGTAATTTTGCCACTGTGATTTGTATCGAAAATGTCGAACCATTTTTGAATCATATCTTTCGAATAGAGACCATTGGTTACTATCGGCAAGAATATTTCGACGAATTCTTGCCAATCGATCGTCATCATTGAGTTATCTTCTAAAAAATTTAAAAAAAAAAAGTAAAACTAAAGAAAATGTTTCCGGTTTATTATCAAAACCATTCGTTCGTTTTTTATCGAGATACAATTGAATAAATAATTGCAGATCATCATCGGAGATTTCTATATTGTTTTCAAGTAATCCATTCGTTATATCCGTGCATAGATTCTTCTTTGTACAATCGACTTGTCTGCACTCGGAATCGTTAGTGATTTTTTTGAAAATATTTGCAAGTACTAAAGAAAATCATTCGAATAAATGCAAATTGAATTAGTGAAGTTTACAGAGAAGATCATTTGACAATTGTTCTTCATCAAAATTCGATTGCGTATTAAGAACGGGTACTTCGAGTGTAATCGATTGATTTTCAGCAGGTAATTGACTAAACCATTGCTTCGTTTCTGTTTCTTCGGCAAGTGCATGCTCGTTAATATCATTGGTTTTTCTAAATGCTTCGATTAATTCTAAAATTCAAACTGATTAAAGACCAAGAAAAAAAACAAATGATTTTCATTCTGTACCATCGACGTTTAATTTTCCATCATGATCAGTATCGTATTCATTGATAAGATTCTGTGCAAGATCGATTGTATCATGTGTATGTAAAATTTCGAGTAATTCTAAGATTTCAAAGGAATTTTGCTTCGAAAATCGAGAGAGAATAGTGTTTTCCTATACCAGCTATTTCTTGAATCGAGAGAAAACCATCTCGAGTTGTATCGAATAGATCGAATAATTTGCGAACATGTCGTTCTGTATAACGACCAGTGATAATCGGAAATAGTATATCACGAAATTCAATCCAATCTAATGTTGCCGAACGAACTTTGAATAAGAGAAGAAGAAACATTTCGAACAAATGAAAATTATCGACTACTTTCTTGAGCAGCTGTTTCAACGAGATATTTTCGAATTAAATTCTCGAATATGATTTGAACGAATTGTTCACGAAATTCGAGACGATCGAGAATTTTCTCGGGTAGATTTTCGTCGATTTCAACGAGATCACGTTCATTAGCTAACTCATGAAAAACAGAACGAAGATCTACAATCGAAAATTCAAGAAAATAAAATCGTATGTTTTAGTTTTTTTTACCTTCCATAATTGTTCGTAGATTTTGTTCGATAGCTGGAGAAAGTTCGCCTTCGACATCAGTAAATGACGTATCATGAGATGATAATCGACTAATTTCTCGTTGTAGCTGAGGAATATTTTCGTTTAAATTATAATCAATTGTTACTGCTGAGGAGAGATTATCGAATGAATGATTATCCTCCTCATCATCGAATTGACCATGTTGAGAAGAAGTATCTGCTTCTTGTTGTTGTGGTGGTGGTTTAATTTCAACTGAATGAAATGATTGTTGATGTTCATCACTTAAATGTGATTTCGAATCTTCGAAATCGATTTCATAAGTTGAGGGTTGAATTGTTTGTGTTGTAATCGATTGTTCGACGAGTGTTGGCGAACTAGATGAAGATGCTACTTTGTCATCATTGGTTTGAAGTATTTCAAATGCAAATGGAATATTATTCGTATCTGTTTGATCGATTTTCTGTTGACTATCATCAGTTACGATAGTTTCTTTATTAAATGGTTCAATTAATTGTTTCCATAGATTGTCGGCATTTAACACTTGTCCATCATTCGAAGAACTTCTCTTCGAAAGATTTATCTGATTATTATCTATTTCATCATCAACGTGAACAGGATTCTTTCAAAAAGGAAAACAAAACGCAATTTTCTTCAAATAAACATTTATTTTTCATTGAAATTTACTTCGTCAATTTGATTATTTATTTTCTTTTCATTGATATTACTAGTTGTCATTGATTTTGTTCGATCTACGTATATAAATCAATATTTATTCAGTTAATTACTTATACATCGTTCGTCTCACCTGTTGTCGATAGACGTGTACGTATCGATTGTTTCTGTTGATGTTGATTTTCTAAAACACCGCGATAGAGTGTTAATTCAAATTGTAGATTTCGATCATATTCCGCTAGATATCGTAGTTTATCGTTTAATATTTGTAAGGCTAATTTACTCTCTTCTAATTCATTTTCTTTCGAATTCAATTGTTCATATTGTTCATTGCGTAGATAATGAAGATTTTCTTCCTAAACAAAAACAAAGCAAATCGAACAAGTTTAATATTATTTCGAAATAAAAATAAACAACCATTTGAATAATTTGTGTAGTTAACTTTTGATTTTGATTATTTAATTTAGTTAAATCATCAAAAATACGTTCATAATCATGTTCTAATTGTTGAGTATTGGTCGAGATTTGAACAGATTTTAATTGTTCATTTCGAAGATTTTCTTCGAATGATTCGAACGTTAATTTATATTCATTTTCAATTTGTTCAAATTGACTTTGATGAATTTTTTGAAAATCTTCTCTTATACGACTAATTGATTCATTTAAATAGACAAGCAAATATTCGTTCGCATCTGTTTGTGTCGAACGAATATTTTCACATTCATCAAGAAGAAATTCTCGCGTTGTTGACAACAATTTAATTTCTTCTTTTAATGCTTGTACTTCAAATTCAGATTTCGATCGTTGTAAACAAATATCTTCGAAATGTATTTGTAATTGATCAAATATCGTCATCGATTGTTGATAAATAAGTTTATCATTTTGAACTTGATTGAAAAGTTTTTCATATTGGTCAGTTAATTGACTAAGATCTTGTCGTAGATGACGATCTTGTTTTTGTAAATGGGCTAAATGTTTCAATTGAGACTTTTCAGTTGTTGAAACAAATTCAATACGACGTTTGAATTCTTGTCGTTGTGCATGTAAACGACGTGTACGAGATTTTAATTGATATCGTTGCAGATGAACATCAGTTAGAATTCGACTTTGTTCATGAAAATCATCGGGTAAACGTTTGAAATGATTTTCTAATGTTAATAAATATTCACCATGTATTTTTTCGATCTGCTGTTGTAACTGTCGATTATCATGATCGATTGTTTTAATATTCTCGAGATAATTTTCAAGATTTGTATTTAAACCACGAAATTCATTGGTTTGATTATTGTACGATGAACGTGATTGTTCAATATGAAAAACAACATCATCAAATAAATGAAACATTGAAAGCTTAATCAAATGAAGAAAATCTGTGAAAAGACAAAAAAAAACAGAAGTTGTTCGAAAAAAATTATTCGAAACCTATGAAAACCAATGTTCTACTGTTAAGGATTCAATCATTTATAAATGACTACTTCTTGTTATTCGTTCTCTCTCTCTCTCTTTCTCGGTCTGTCAATCTCAACAAAATATTCGACATATTTATCAAATGGTTATTTTGTTCTTTCTGTTAAATAAATCGACATAACTACCACTCAATCTTCCATATAAATTTAATTAAACGAGAGAAGAAAGAAAAAGAGAAAATTTTTTGGCAAGAATAAGAAAAAATATTGATAATAGTTAAAAATGTTTGTTCATCAAGTTCGTAACCGCATATGATTATTTTCTATATTCGATTGTGGTTTGAAAAATTCAACGACAAACAAAATAAAAGTAAACGAAACAGAAAGCAACTTTCAATTTTTAACACTCCCAAGGTAAATCCAATGAAGACAATTAAATTGCACATAATGCTATTTCGTTTGTAAATATGAATTTTAAATGACGACGAAGAAGAACAGAAAAAACGGTTGGTCTGTTCTGATAATAATTGTAGTGTACATGTTTAGTTGATAAGATTAGTCTCCATATGCTAGGAGATTGTCTATATCATGATGTTTTATTTTGTAAAAAAAGGAAAGAAGAAAAAAAAGAAAATCATTGAACTTGTGAGGTTAAAGGAGATTGACACAAGATCTTTGTTTTTTAAATTAACTACGTGAAAGACCGTTTTTCTTAACCGATGCTAATGCTTTACGGTCGAATTCAGATCGGTTTGATGTATATTCATTGGCAATGTCTAAAAGAAAAATACAATGTGAAAATTCTCAAGAGACAAATATCGATATGAATTCATTTACCAGCATTGAGTGCGTGATCAATTTTTGGATTATCAATAAGATCGACAACGGCTTTAACAACATCGACTAATGGTGTTGTTGGTTTCCAAGCTTCGCTTGTATTGAGTAGATCAACACAGATTTTGCCTTGTTCATCAACATTTGGATGATAGATCGGTGTTACAAATCGAACTTCAGGTGGTTTGAAAGGAAATTCAGCTGGCAGTTTAATTTCAATTTGATATGCGGCTTGATTGTAAATATTTGATGTTGGCAAAACACGTCCAACAATAACATTTTGTGAGATATTCTTAGGAGCACCTCCTGTTGGCTCGTCAATTGGCGATATATCGAGAAGAAATTTAACAGATGCATCAGAATTTGTTGATAGAGCTTTTAATTTTGCTATTTCAGTTATTAAACGTTTATTTGCACCACTTGATGCTGACATTTCTTGAGTAGATTGTCTTGTTTTGTAAATATAAAATATAAAATGTGCAATAAACACAGACGAACGAAACGATATTTCTTTCTTTCTTATTTTATTACTGGGTTTTTGATAGCAACCAATCGAATTTATGTATTGAGAATAGTTGTCGTTACATTTGCATGGAATGTGGCGTTGTTTGAAATCAATTGGATATAACGAAAAGTAGTTTTGTTTTTATTTATTCATTTCTAGTTTATCAAATAAAATGTCGAATGAACACGAAACGATTCGTTCAAAAGCATTAGAAAAATATCAAGAACTCAATGAACAACTACGTGATTTTCTTAAAAATGTTCTTCAATTAGAAAAATCTTCATCATTCAATGATGAATTACAATCGAATCGAACCGATGCCAATGGTATTTCATTATTATCGATTAAAAATGATTTATTATATCAATATCTCATGAATCTTGTTGCTGTTATGTATCATCGTTCGCAACCAAATCATTCTCTTAGTTCGTCATTAGTTCGTTCGTTAATTTTACGTCTTTGTGAAATACGAACCTCTATCGAAAAAATTCGTCCAATCGAACATAAATTACAATATCAAATGGATAAATTACTTAAAGCAAATATAGATCAACAATTAACTTTCCGTGCTAATCCAGCAAATTTCGATAACAATGATGAAGATAATGAAATCGATGACGAAGATAATCAAGAAACAAAAACGAAAACAGATAAATCACAAATTTATCGGCCACCTAAACTCGTCCCCGTTGAGTATAACGAAGAATTCGATGATAAAAAAGGTGAAAATAAATCAAATAAACGTCTCGAATATCTCAAACGACGTGCGTATCATTCGGATATTTTACAAGATTTCAAAACGAAATATTCCGATACACCCGAAGAAATCTTCAATACCGAACGTAGCCGTTTATTACGAGAAAATCGTGCGTATAAAGAACAAGTGGCTTATGAAGAAGAATATTTGAAACGTTTGCCACAAACAAAACAACAACGTACTCAACTTCAACGTTCAATGATGACAAATACCAATGATATAATGAATCATTTGAATGATGCTGAAGTCTTGTTTAATGAAGATTTTAATAGTTCAGCGAAAAAGAAAAAAGGAAAAATCTCTCGACGAACAAAGAAAAAAATGGAAAAGAAAAAAACTAAATCAGTCAAACGATTAAAATCACGAAAATAATTGTTTTGTTTTTTTTTGTTTCAATAAAAACTTTGTTGTTTCATGCTATTGGATTGCTTTCATATGTTGCTCTTCCAACGGCGATGTATTGATCTGGTTCTGAATTATATGCAGCAGCAGCCTCTAAAACAAACAAAATAGAAAATAATATATGTATCATTTTTTTTCTTCTCACCGGCACCGACTGGATAACGAAGATCTGGTGTATCCAACAGATCCGTTAAATGTTGAGTAAGTTTAACGAAGGCGTCATCCTCAGCCCATATATCATCGCTCTGTAAGAGATCACTACAAATTTGACCTTAAAACACAAAAAACGAAAAATCAAAATAATTTTATTAGACATATTTTTACCATATTCGTCCACATTCGGATGGAAAATTTTGTGTAAAGAGTAAACAAGAGGTGGATCGAAAGGATAACCTAAAGGTAATTCAATTCTAATCATAATATAACCACCATCATACACAGGAGAACCGGCTCTTGTTTTTATTTGCCCATAAATGATCCATGTTGATGGATCAGTAGTGTCTTGAGACTCGACACTAAATTGATAGTTATCATTACTCGCTGCAACAGCATTATTAATGGTGCTTTGAATTAGGTTAGCTCTTGCGTCTCCCATTTGCAGTTAAACAATAAAAATGAATACTTTACTTTTTTTAGTATGATATATGTGTGTAGTTTACTATTCATCCAATAGGATGTCTTGATAAGAAAAAACCGAAAATAAAAAACATGCAAGGAAAAAAACCAACGTCGAAAATGTATCATTTTTCTTTTTTTTCTTTTCTTTTCAATGTCAATACAAGATATTTTTTTATATGGTGCGCATTTTTATTCATTTTAAATAGTTTGATTTCGCCGAAATGTCTCTGCTGCGCGAGTTTCATAATCCATTCGATTGCTATCGAATAATCTCGCAGCTTCTATAAAAAAAAAGAAGATCAATGTTTGAAAGAGAAACCTATAAAATAAAACATAATTAACCATCATTCATGACGTTGTCAATCGACGGTGTTTCCAGGAGTTGTGTAACTACTTCAATAACCGGATTTAAAGTTAATGCTATTGACCATGTTCCATCTTGTTTTAATAGGTCAGCACAAATTTCTCCTGAATAAAAAAAAATCATCAGAATTCGACCCGAATAAATATTAATCTACCTCCTCTGTCGTCGATGTTCGGATGAAAGAGTAGAATTCTTGAAAAGACTCCTGGTGGTTTTGCAGGGAAATCTTTGCCAATGACAATCTTAATTGGCACTGATTGATTAGCATAAATTCCAGATTGAGGAAAGACTTGTCCAGTTATAATCCAGTCTTCTGATCCTGGTGTTATTAATTCACCATCGTCATTTTCTTGCAATGGTACTGTTTCAAGACGAAATTTTATCCGAGCATTACTTTGCGGATCTATATTTCTCAATTGACATATGCACACATGAGTTCGTCTTGCTCGTATATCCGTCATTGTTTCTAATTTGTGCGTTTGACTTTGGTGAGAATTTTATTTCTTCTCTAATGATAAATCATCGTGTTTCTTTCTTTTTATTGGACGAGACAAATTGCGTTATTACTTTTTCGCGAAAATAACCTCAAAGCAAATAGTTAGTAAGAAGTCAAAAGAACACAAAGAATCTACACAGAATAATTTCGTGAATGTTGTGCAAGAAACACAATGTATTTTTTCAGTACAAAAAAAGAAAATTTTTAAGATCGTGGTAAAGCAAAATTTTTGACATATTCGGCTGCTTTTCGATTGAATTCTGGTCTATTTTCTGAATATTCTTTTGCAAGATCTAAAAAAGAGAATAAAGCTTAGTGAATAGAGAAATAATTCAATTCATACCAAAACCCGATGGAAGGTCAACATCAGGTTCATCAACATGTTTAGTAACAGCTCGAACAATATCCACTAGCGAAGTTGTTGCCGTCCAGCCCTCAACTTTGTTCAATAGTTTGTTACAGAATTTACCTGAAACAAGTCATTTGTATTAAGAATATCGAATTATTTTATCTAACCGTCTCGTGACACATTCGGATGATAGATTTGTGTTACAAATCTAACTTCAGGTGGATCTATTGGAAATGTGCGTGGTAGCTTGATTTCGATTTGATAGGCACCTTTGTTATATATCTCCGAATTCGGAAGTATTCGTCCAATGATAACTCGTTCTTTTTCGGTGTTTGATGCAGCTTGAGCCGCTTCATCGTCATCAAGTTCATCAAATGGTGTTTTTTCTAATATAAATTTTGGATCAGAATTTGCATTGAGAAGTTTTAGCTTTGATATTTCTGTCCATATACGTTTGCCTAGACTATTTGTACTCATAATTTCGAATTTTATTTCTATCGATAATGCAATGGTAAATAAAAAAGCAATGTGTTTATGGGCGAATATTTTTCTTTTCTGTTTGCACAGACAAAAAAGCATTTGCAATGACACAATATATAGTGATGTTTTCGTTTCTGTTTAAATTAACAAAAAGCTTGGAAATTTCCAAATAAGAAAAAGAGGAAGACGAAGCAGAAATCATTATTCAACTTAAATCGAAAGAAAACATGTATTGCATATGTCGTCAATCTAACATTGAAATTTTTCGGTTTTATGTTATGTATCAAATTGCATCGCTTTTATTTCAACATAATCACATGTATTGAGTCAAAACAATAAAAGTAATCGACATCAATTTGTTCTCAAAGCTGGAAAATGTAATATGAAATAAAGAAAAAAGGCAACATCTAAGGTCGTGGTAAAGCGTGTTGCTTGACGAATTCAGCTGCCATGCGATCGAATTCCGGTCTATTTTCCAAATATTGTTTAGCCAAGTCTACAAAGAGAGATAATAAAACTTTCTAATGAAAACGACAGAAGTCAAGTCATACTAAAACTCAACGCATAATCAATATCAGGCTCATCAATATGTTGAATAACAGCTCGAACAACATCAACTAACGATGTTTTTGATGTCCATTTGGCAGTTTTCTTTAACAATTCATTGCAAAATTCACCTGAAAAAAAAGTGATTTCCAGTTAGAGATATCGAAATAGATTTTATTATTCAATTGAACCTTCTGTTGAAACGTTTGGATGATAAATTTTCGTTATAAATCGGATTGTTGGTGGTTCAATGGGAAATGTTGAGGTTAATTTCATTTCAATTTGATAAGCACCCTCTTTATATATGTTCGAGTTCGGAATTATTTTCCCCAGAATGACATATTCTTTTCCAACTGCTGATGCAGCTTGAACATCTTCATCTTCATCGAGATCATCAAATGGGGTTTTGTCTACGATAAATTTCGGATCAGAATTTGCATTGAGATTTTTTAATTTTCCGACTTCTATCCACAATTCTTTATTTAATCTTGCTCCGCTCATAATTTTTTTCTTTAATGAACAATAATCTAAAACAATCAACTTAGTAGTTACGTCAATAAAAACAGTTACTTCTGCTTTGTTTATCTTTACAAATAAAACTTCAAAACAATATTGTCCAGTTTGATTTGTTTGAAATGATGACAATTCGTATTCATGAGGGTATATAATTATTACAAGAATGGTTGGAAAATTCCGAATGTAAAAGAAAAAAAGGATGTGCTGACAAACACGTGTGCGTTTGTTTTCTTTTGCTTGTTCTCTTTCTTCCTTTTTACGACATGAAAAAAGAAAAAATACTTTGTGTGCTTAGTAGTCTTCTCACCATTACTTTATTTTTGATGAAATTGCGACTAAACTAAATAGGAATGATTTATGTATATACAACGACGAAAAAAGCTCAGATCAATTCATGAATATCGAACGATATTGCACTTAGGATTTTGCTGCACTTTCTTCAGCCTTTTCTCGAGCTTTTCGATAATATTCTTCTTTGTTGTTGAGATATTCTTGAGCAATCTCTATAATGAGATTTGAAAATCAAATCGAAATTGAAATTATTAAGAATTTTACCTAAATTAACAGCATAGAGCGGCTCGGGCTCATCTAAATATTTAGCAAGAGTATCAATAATATCTTCAAGTGTTGCTCCTTTTCTCCAATGAGTAACATTATTCAACATTTGATGACAAAATGTACCTATTTGTATCGATTAATTCGAGAGCTTTCGTAAAATTACAAAATTACCATCGTTTTCAATATTCGGATGGTAGACAGGTGACGTTATTCGTACTATTGGCGCTTCTTGTGGATAATTTATTGTTAATTTCATTTCTATATCAAATCCAATATCTTTATAAACGCCACTATTGGGATAAACACGTCCAGTAATAAAATATGCAGATTTTTCTTCCGGAATCTCCTCATCATCGAATTCATCGAATGGATTTTGCTCAATAACAAATCGAACTGGTCGTTTTTCATTATCCATTAATTTAAGTCGAGTTAGATTCGTCCAAAGGGGTTTATTTAATCGGCTAGCCGCTGTCATTACAATGATCGGAAGTAACTCATCATCTAAGCACAAAAACAAAATATGTATCATTTTGTCAACACGATACAATCGTTACTTTTACCTCCGTGTCTGATTTGACTTCAGTTTGTTTTTTTGAGTAACAAATACATTTCATGTGTTCTGTTTTGATATAGAGGACACCAGATTCCGTAAAAATCAATATGAGACTTTTTTTTATTTTCTTTACAGATGACAAATTTATTTTTTGTACTTTGATTGTTACTTTAAAAAAAAACTAAAAAATACATCAGTTTCAGATTCTTCTTGTGATATAGTCAGATGTTTTTCTAGTTCTTCTCCGATAGATGACGTTACTGTTATTCTTTCTTTTCTTTAGGAATATTCCCCGTTGGAATATTCCATGGTTTCTTCCTAACTTGTTTCTCTTAGGGAATGTTCCTAACACTGGATATTCCCTACACAGTTACCTATATATACACATGTTTCTTAGCTTGTGAGACAGTTCTAGTTTATCATTCTAAATAAACAGATACATCGTCTACGAGACGTGACAATTGGCGACGAGAGTGAGATGGGTGAACCCGAACCAGATCCTATTATACAACGACGAAGTAATAATCGACTTCGAGAATTCGATCCGTTATCATTTGATTGGGAAGAGTGGGAAATTTTACTGGATACATTTTTCACTGTTGAAGAAATCACGGATGATAACAAGAAACGAAATCTGCTGGTTACAGCATTAGGAGTTAAACCATTCAAAACTCTTATTGCTCTTTGTAAACCAAAGAAACCAGCTGAATATACATACGAAGCAATCTTAGCAAAATTACGCACAAATTATGCTCGAGTTACTTTTGCTTCAACTGAACGGATCAAGTTTTTCTCATCGAAACAAACTACATCTCAAACATTAACTGATTTCGCAAATCAATTACGAGATGCGACTACTACATGCGTATTTCCACCCGATTTCTATGAAGATGCATTGATTACGGCATTTGTAGGTGGATTATCTGATGCAGCTGTTCGAAAGCATCTTATGCAACAAGATTTGAAAACTTTCGAACAAACTCTCAACATTGCTAATACTATAAATTCGGTTTTAATTCAAGGCAATAACATTGGAAGTGAATCAAGTGAAGATTTAACGATCAACAAGGTACAAAACCGAAGTTCAACATATACTTGTGGAAGTTGTGGAAATTCAGATCACCAACGATCTGCTTGCAAATTCAAAGAGGCAGTTTGTTATAAGTGTAACAAGAAAGGACATATTGCGAAAGTATGTCGTTCAAAAGGTAATCAAAATCCGTACAATGTCAATACGGTGGTGTCAACAACATACACCAAGGATACACCTGTTTCACCTATTACAAAAGCATTATTTATTGAACAGGTAGAAGTAAAATTCGAAGTAGATACGGGTTCACCAATTACAATTATCAACTCTAATACGTGGATTAAATTGGGCAAACCGAAGATTGATACAGCTCAAACAAAGTACCACAGTTTCACGGGACACGAAATAAAATTCCGAGGTGAAACAACAGTAAATGTAGATTTTCTCGGTGAAATGTTTCAACTGAAAACATTGGTTACTTACAATAACCAAATGAATATTCTTGGACGGGATTGGTTAGTCAAATTAAAATTAATCGAAGGCAATGTGATTGATTTCAATGGACATAATCGAATTGCTTCTGTTGATCAAACGATATCAAATGTTCAAGAGATAATAAAACAATTCGAAGAAATTTTCGAACAAAAGTTAGGGTGTTGTAAAATTGAAGCGCACATTTCCTTAAAACCAAATACTACCGAACGATTTTTCAAACCACGATCAATTCCATTCGCATATCGGCAAGCAGTGGAAGAAGATTTACAACGACTTACTACAGCAAACATTATCGAACCCATTGATTTTTCAAAATGGGCAGCACCAATAGTGGTAGTTCCCAAACCTGGGAATAAAGTTCGCATATGCGCCGATTTTAGTATTGGAGTCAATCAGGCTATTGACATTGATCAATATCCACTACCAAAACCGAATGAATTATTCACGATATTAAATGGTGGAATTTCGTTTAGTAAAATAGATTTTTCCGAAGCGTACCTTCAAGTACCCGTGGATGATATTAGTAAACAAATATTGGTTATTAACACACACAAAGGATTGTACAGATACAATAGATTACCATTCGGTATTGCTTCAGCACCAAGTATTTTTCAGAAATTAATGGATCAAATGTTGGCAGGGTTAGATGGAACAGTGGCATACTTAGATGATATCATTGTAACCGGCAAAACTGAAGTCGAACAATTAAACAATTTGACAAAGGTTTTCGAACGTATTAAAGAATATGGATTCAAAATCAACAAGAACAAATGCGTATTTATGCAGCCACAGGTCGAATATTTAGGATTCATTGTTGATAAAAATGGAGTACACACATCGAAATCAAAGACCAAAGCTATTGTTGAGATGCCAAGACCAACAGACATATCTCAGCTAAGATCTTTTCTAGGGATGGTAAATCATTATGCTAAATTTGTTCCAAATTTAGCGACCGAATTATTTCCATTTTATGGGTTACTCAAAAAGGGTGTCAAGTGGCATTGGAATTTAGGTTGTGACAAAGCTTTTATTAAAATAAAAGAATGCTTATCATCTCCACTGACTTTAACCCATTATGATCCAAAAGAAAAATTGATTTTAGCAACAGATGCTTCAAATTTCGGTTTAGGAGCAGTGATTTATCATCGTTTTCCGAACGGATCGGAAAAACCAATTGCTTACGCATCGAAAACTTTGTCTACAACTGAATCAGGTTATGCACAGATTGAAAAAGAAGCACTTGCAATCATGTTCGGTTTACAAAAATTCGATCAATTCCTCCGTGGACGTCGTTTTACTCTTCTAACAGATCATAAACCACTGATTACGATTTTCGGCCCGAAACATGGAGTACCAACTACATCTGCCAATCGGTTACAACGATGGGCTATCAAGTTGATGGCATACAGCTATGAAATTGAGTATTGCTCGACGAAAAAGTTCGGTCAAGCAGATGGTCTTTCACGTTTACCAGCGGGACCTGATCCCACATTCGATGACGAAAGTCTGAATGATCATACAATAGTTGCTGTTATTCAAAAAGAACATCAGGAAGAATTACCTATTCGAGCGAAACAAATTGCAAAAGCTACACGCACAGACAGAATTCCTTCTTTGATATATCACTATACACAAACTGGTTGGCCACAGCAATACATGGAACAATGCCAACCGTATGCTAAAATTCGAAATGAATTATCAGTTTCACATGGATGCGTTTTGTGGGGTGTCCGTACAATCATTCCAAACTGTTTTCGAGCACACCTTCTCAAACATCTTCATTTGACTCATTCTGGCATGGCCAGAATGAAATCAGAAGCCAGACAATATTTCTGGTGGCCTCGAGTAGATGCTGATATTGAAAATGTTGCTCGCGAATGTAGAGTATGCACTGAGAATGCAAAATCAACAATAAAAGTTCCGATGAACCAATGGTCAATACCAATAGGCCCATGGGAACGTATTCATATCGATTTTATGGGGAAATTTATGAATAAATACTTCCTGGTTGTAGTTGATGCGTACTCAAAATGGTTAGAGGTGATTACAATGAATAGTATTACAACAATGATAACTATCGATGCATTATCTTCATTATTTGCTCGATATGGTCTTTGCCAAGTGATAGTATCCGATAATGGTACCCAATTCACTTCAAATGAATTTCAATCATTTTGTGACTACAACGGAATCGAACATATACGAACAGCACCCGCACATGCTCAATCGAATGGTCAAGCAGAGAGGTATGTGGAATCAGTCAAATCTGCACTTACTAAAATCGTTCATGATGGAGAAAGTATTACAAATGCGCTAGTCAAATTCCTATTTCGTTATCGAACAACTCCACATGCAACAACAGGCTCAACACCCGCCGAGCTATTCTTAAAACGTCCTTTGCGTACGATTTTTGATTTGCTAAGACCAACTTATTCGGAAGCAACGAGCTCAGCTCGAGCTCGTTATCAGTACAATTTCGATCGTCGGACGAAAGAACAACATTTTGATATTGGTGACAAAGTGTTGGTACGAGATTTTAGATCGAAAACGGACAAGTGTCAATGGAAACCTGGTGTGCTTATCCAACGACAAGGTTCTCGATTATGGTTAGTGAAAGTGGGTCATCAAACATGGCGACGACACGAAAATCAAATAAAATCTAGAACATGGGTCGATGAATATGATAATAATGATGATGTAACTTTATCATATGAAGATCTTCCACAAACTCCAATTGAAGCTGAAAATGAAACAAACGTATCTATTTCAACGTCAACATCGACACCAACAACTACATCAACGCCAACGACTACATCAACAACAACACTATCATCAACATCACCCGAAAATGTAAACGAATCACCTATATTACGACGTTCAGACCGGATTCGAAAACCTGTACATCGTTATATTGAAGAAATTTAAGGGGGGAGATGTGATATAGTCAGATGTTTTTCTAGTTCTTCTCCGATAGATGACGTTACTGTTATTCTTTCTTTTCTTTAGGAATATTCCCCGTTGGAATATTCCATGGTTTCTTCCTAACTTGTTTCTCTTAGGGAATGTTCCTAACACTGGATATTCCCTACACAGTTACCTATATATACACATGTTTCTTAGCTTGTGAGACAGTTCTAGTTTATCATTCTAAATAAACAGATACATCGTCTACGAGACGTGACACTTCTAAAGATTAATCTCGTGGTAGTATGTGTTTTCTAGTCATTTCCAATGCTTTGCGGTTAAATTCTGTTCGATTTTGAGTATATTCTTTGCCTATGTCTAGAAAAAAAAGAACAGAATAATCAAACAGAAAATTTTCTTTCGTTGGCTCTTTACCAAAATTAACAGCATAGTCAGGATCTGGTTCGTCAATATGGTTGATAATTGCTTTAACAACTTCGACTAAAGTCGTACCTTGCTTCCATCGAGATGTTCTCGTTAGTAAATGATGACAGAACGTTCCTAAAATTCGAAATATACGTATACTGAATAAAAATACTTATTTTCATTATTTACCATCTTGTTCGATATTTGGATGATATATTGGAGTTAAAAATCGTACAACTGGTGCTTCTAATGGATATTTTAATGTTAGTTTTATTTCAATTCGAAATGAACTCTCTCTATAAATATCTGATTGAGGAAATACTCGTCCAATAACGACATATTCATCGAGTACTGTTATTTGTTCAACTTCATCGAAACCATCAAATGGAGTTTTTTCCAGAATAAATTTAACAGGTCCAGTATCTTTTCTTAATAACTTTAGTCGACATATGTTTATCCATAAAGGTTTATTTAACTTGGTTGACATAACTTTTTATAGCGTACAGAGATCACGAACGATGACTCACTATGTTGAAAAGGTGTATCGAGCCAGATATTTATATGTCAGTCATATGATGAATATGCTTGGTAACTTCCAATGGGTAACACATTAGGGGCTTTTACATTAATATTGCGTTTATAGGAAAAAGCCAAATTGACGTAATGATGTGTATGTAAATGAAGGTAATTGATTATTCAAGTTTAAAACACAAATATTGACGCAGTTTCGTGTTTTTCTTTTTCTTGTAATAGAACGAAAAGGGAAGAAACGAAACACGAATGGGTTTATTTTTTCGATAGAAGATCATGAGTCATTACAAACGTATTGTTTCTACTAGTTAAATTTAGCGCGTTTACAAACTCAAAGTCAATTTGACTAGTTCATCATCTTTATTGTTATCTATTATCTATGCACGTTCAATTTCCTCTCTTGATCATATGTTTTCTTCGTTATTCATCATCGCAAAGGAATACACTCAATAAAGCATGTAGCGCAGGTGATACGAAATGTGATAACGGACAAGTATGTATCAACAATCGATGCGAATGTGTTCCAGCACAGCGACGATTTTGGGCAGGCGATAAATTGCAATGTCGTATTTGTCCATCGCATTATTCTCGTTTGCGTAGGCAACGAAAACAAGAGAGATTTTTTGACAATTGATTCGTTTCTATTTCGATTTAGCAAATCGATGTTATAAATATTATTCAACATCTAAGAATCAAAGTGCAGCACGTGCTGATTGCCGTAAAGATCAAGCTGATCTCTATTCTTGGCGAGATAATACCGATGAAAATGAACTTATAACTGCATTACTAATCGCTCAAACTAAAAATCAAATAAACGTTAACGAACAAGAGTATGCATGGAGTAGTGGAATAGTTCATCATGGTTCAGATATTGATTATGCAGTCACTTGGCTTGATCCCAAAGCACCTACACTTCAACATCCTAATATGAAAAATACGGCAAATATTGGATTTTGTAATCAAATGACAGTATTTGGCTATGATGGTTATACTGAACCGACTCAAATAATTCGAGCAGATGAAACAGAAGATTGTATTTCGTTTGTTTTTGTTCCACAAACAAAT
>ERZ781399.711-NODE-711-length-34857-cov-4.381300_pt1 | contig 34857 bp, 37 predicted proteins | sample MGYA00511014_ERZ781399 | MGnify/ENA primary metagenome ERZ781399 (study PRJEB29847, sample SAMN06458254) | wastewater metagenome | isolation source: Wastewater bioreactor | place: South Africa: Cape Town | study: EMG produced TPA metagenomics assembly of the...
ATCGACATCGAAACATAAAGATGCAAAACTGCCGATGACACATTCAGTCGATGATCGATTATTTCTTCATGATTCAACACAATTATTACATTTAATAACACGTTTTGCTTCTGAACCACATATGTTACAATATCAAACAACATCAACAAATATGAATGGACATTGTAGTAAATCATCGAATGTCAATCATTCATTTCTACAAGTAACTGAACCCAATCATGGTGAAATACATCTTGAAGATATTTTTCACTTAAACTGTGATATATTACAGCCGGTATTATCGAATACGAAAACGATCTCGTTTGATGACGAATTGTCTTCTAGTAATAATGATAAGACAGATATTAATCGAACTCCTCCTATACCATTAATCAATCAGACTGAAGTAGAGACACCTCAATCAACAGATGATGATACGCTGATCGATTTAAGTTCATTAGTAAATACAAATAATCAAGAAACATCGAATGAACGACATTTTCGTAGACGAAAAAGACGTGCATCATGGACAAAAACTTCGATAACATCCGATGATGGTCAACAACAAATCGTAGATCTATTGGATAAACTTGAGGTAACAACAACAACAACGACGACAAGTACAGAAAATCTAGAATCGAAAGATAGCGAAGAAACAACAGTGAACAAACAACCAACAACAACAACTATTGATGAAGATAAATCAGCAGCTGTCAGTCGTTTTCGCGGAAGAAGACTAAGACAACGTTTTTATCGTCAATCAGCTTCGAATACATCAACTGATTTACCTCCATCTAATCCGCCACATTTTTATCTACCTAATGAAGCATTAAATATTGAAACAACGAAAACTCATTCACCTCCTGTTTCATCAATAATAAATCTATCATCTGATCTTTCACCAACATGTCCAACTCTAACAACTGCTGATTCAAACGCAATTTTAACAACACCAATACAAATCAAAACGTCATTTTCATCATTATCAACCGGTGGTCTTAAACGTGTTGGTTCTGTTGGTGGAATAAAGAAGAACGTTCGTTTTGCCGATTCAGTTGGTCGTGAACTTACTCAAGTGCAATACATACGTTCATCAATTATCGACGAATCAAGAGAACTCTCATTTCTACTCGGTTCGCCTCTTCTATCATCATCACCTCCATCATTCTTTAAAAATAATCTCTACGTACCAAAAACATCCGGTTTAGAACATAAACCATGGTCATTCGACATTGCTGTACCAACATGCAAACCAATATTAGAAATGCCTATGCCACGACGTTTCTTTTGTTTATTTCGTCAGCCCAATTCTGAACATCCCGATATTTACATACATGAAATATGGAAATCTCAAATTAAATTAGAATATGCCGATATACCTTTACAAGTATCATCGACCGGTGAACAACAACTCAATGGTTCATTATGGGTGACCAATGCTGGCTATTCGAAATATGTTTCAATTAAATATACATTCAATCGTTGGTTGAATACATACGAACATGAAGCTCAACATCGTTATCATTCGAATGATTTTCGTAATATCGATAAATTTGAATTTACAATCAATATACCAGCTGATGTTGATCGAATTGATTTTGTTTTACGTTATTGTGTTAATGGACAAGAACATTGGGATAATAATGATGGAAATAATTATACATTACAAACGGAATCGGCTTATAGACCATCAACAACCATATCCTTACCACATGATTGTGATTTTAATGAAATGAGATTTTATTAGACGAACATAAAAGAAAAGAAAAAAAATCAAGCGCAGCAAAATTTCATCTTTTTTTTAAAAATATTATTCTTATTACACAAGAAGAGAAATGAAAAGTAAAGTACTTTTTATGAAAACTAATGTATAGTATATGCAACTGCAAGAAAAACAGAGTGTATCTGTATGTATATGTATGTATTTCATGTGTATGTATGCTTGGCGATAGGAATCGTCTTTCATTTTTCTTCAAATGTACATCATAACTCTTCTTCTACGATTTTTTCTTCTCTTGTTATACTTTTGTTGTCTCTTCGATTCTTTCCTTCTCTTTTTTTAGTCTTTACTTATGATATTCAATCCTGCAAAACTAGAAACGAGCGAAGCATATCAACTCGGCTCATTTTTTTTTTGTTCTCTTCACTCTTTTCTTTTGTTCTGTAGTTGATAGAGATTTTTAACTGAAAAAAAAAATACAATAAAAAACGATACGAAATGAAATATGTATACATCGAGAGAGATATACATCATTGTCTTTCTAGTGATAGTTTGGATATGTACGTATTTGTTTCATAATGATATTATGTTGTTTTTCTTCGTTTTCATGATGAATTTGATATGACAAGTATGGTAATGGACCATAACGAAAGAAAATTAAAGTATCAATAACAAAATAAGAAGCCTTGACTTTTTTTTTGTATCCTAAGATATGAAATCTAAAGATTCGTTCTTCTTTATTAAGAAACAAAAAAAAAGATAGGACTAAATCAAAAAGAAAAAGAAAGAAGTAGGATGTGCCACACGGACCTGGGAGAAAAGGTTTGTTTTTCTAATGACGTTATTGGTTGTTTTGAAATAAATCTACCGAATATTTGATTATTCTTCGTCGTCATCGGTTTTCAATTTAAATTGTGGTTGAACATGTTTCCATAATTTGCCTTGATTATGACGTTCGTAAATATATTCGGCTGATTTATTGATTACACGTTCATAACCAAAAACACCGACAACAGTTAGAAGTGCAATGCTTGCTGAACGTCGAAAGAAGAGACTATAAACTGCTTTCGTAAGCGACATGGTTTTCAACCGAAATCGAAATCTAAAAACCCAATAGAAATCAAATTCATCTAGCATAATTAGTCAATAATATTTTTTTTTCTTCTATTTCGACAAAATGAATGAATAAGAAAAGTTACACAATAGGAAGAATAAAAAAGTTAATTCATACTGTTCCGAGAAAAGAAAATGTACAAAAAAAAAACGCTGATCTGTTTTTGCCTAATCGAACGAAAAAACAACCACATTTTTTTGCTTTATTTTATCCATTTGTTCGTGGCCAAGCATCGAAACCAAATAGAAGACCAATGATCAATGCAATACCGCAAATAATCGATAGAATACAAAGAATCAATGCACGTTTATTTAATTTATGAGATTCAACAACGAAACCATCACGAAATTTACGTTGAGCTTTCGTTGCAAACGCAAAAGCAAATAAACCTAAATATGATTCAAAATTTAAAACAAAAATGAATAAATTCAATTGTCATGTGTCGATTTACCAAGTGGAAAAAATAGAATTATGCATAATATTGCTAACCATCTCCAATCGGACGGTCGGCGTGGTGCTTGAGGATCGAATTTTTGTCGATGATTCACTAATGTGGCCGAACTTTTCGAACTCGGCACGGCGCCTACATGAGCATTTGAACCTTGAGTTTTTATTGTTGACTGACTCGAATACAATGGATTTGTTGGTCGTACTCGTGGGTATTCTAGAAAACGAGATGAATGATGAAAAAAAAACCAAGATTTGATTGGCTTTTTTGCTACCAGAATATCTCGATATTCGACTTGGTATTGAACCTTGCGATCGTTGATCATTTTCAGTTGGATATCGATTGATATTATTCAAATGAGATGCTCTACCACCGCCACCACCACCGCCGCGAAGGTCAATTCGAATGTCATTAAACGCCGGTTGATCGTCGTCACTCGCTCCATAAAGCATCTGGAAAAATGAGAATTGAAAATATTCGGTTCGAAAATGAAAACAAAAATCGATTAATATCAGTGGATTAAGACATAGCGCGCGAGCCTACTAGATCTCGATTCTCCTCGTTCATCAACCACCGGTTTCTTTCGTTAGTCATTGATAAAAATTTCGTCGATGTCGTTGTGTCGTTGTTGTTCTTTTTTTTCTCTCTATTCAATGACAGAACACAAGTACGAGATGAAGTTCATTTTTCAACCCACGTGAATAAATAGGAAAAAAAGCGTTTTCGATGCAAACGTCTCTCCCCTGTTCTAGTGCAAAAAAACATATTTCTGAAGAAGAAGAAAAAAAGAACCTCGTCAATGTCGTCCTTCACCCATTTACTCAGTTCTCTCTTTTTTGCAACTCGCATATATATAAAACTGAAAGAAGATTTTTTTTTTCTTCTTTGATTATAAAAATACAGGGAGAGAAAAGGAAAGAATCGTTGTTGTATAGCAGCGGCAGAACTAGTAAAAAAATGGGCAGAAGAACGGAGAAATTGAAATTGTAATAGGTAGTTGTAGTCGTACATTAATGTTGCATTGGGACACGAGTTTCTTTTGAAAAGAGTGAAGGTCAAGTCATCTAACCGGTAAAGAAGAAAAAAGAAGAAAAAAAAACGGAACACATATGTTTGTGTTACATAATTGACATCGGTATGTTATACTGAAGTTCAAGAAGTTTCATTTGATCATTCGAATGAAATGTAAATTAGAGCAATTGCATATGAAAAACGTTCGTATATCAAGGATTTATTTATTCGAATGTAATTGCCGTTCGTTGTCAACTAAAATATCGATCTTCTAGTCACACTTTACTATATAGATGGCGAAGGAAAAGATTTATTGATGTAAATATTATCAATTTAAACGAGACTTGACAAATGTATTCGAAAGAGTAAATTTGCTAGTATAATAAATGTTTCTCTGACATTGAGAAGTGAGTGAGAATCAACCTATGAAGACCTTGAATTTAAGGGCAAAAAGAAAATCTTCTGTGATCTTAAATCACATAACGTGATTTATGAATTAAAACTATTCGTCAAAAGTTAAATATGTCTTTCATCTAGAGTTTTTAAAAGATACTCACATAGATCGAAATCGTTGTTTGTCGCCATTGTGAACAATTTGTGAACCTGAAACATAAAAAACAGAAATAACCGATCGATGAGATGTAAAAATTGTGCACTTCGATCGCCATTATTTTCGAATTCTTCGTTTACTAAATAATAATAAGTAAGCAAAACAAGTGGCAAACAACCAATGATAAACAAGTCTATGCGAAAGAGGTCGCTTTGTAATAATCGCGAATAATCGTTGAGACAAGTTTTTCTCGAAAAATTTTTATCAAGATGAATTTTAAAAAAAAATACGAAATTTTCTCGTTTCTCAAATGACAAACAAATCGTCAACAATGACTCATCGTAGAAACTTCGGTCAAAAAAAAACGAACGTATCTATTATCATAAAGTATTTTCATAGTTCTCTTAAGTTCTTGTCTCTTTTCGTTGTTCTATTTTATTCACTTGTTTTCTAGATGGCTGCTCCAAAACCTTGGGAGACAACAGTTCCAATGGCCAGTCAACCGATCTCATCTTCATTCAATATGTTAAACAATGGCATGAGACCAGGAATCGAACAGCCGTAGGAAAACATTTATTTTTCGAACTAAAAAATCTTTGTTCTTTTCGAATATTTCAGAAGAATGCAAGGTATAGCCAATCCACCGCCTCCTCCCCCTCGAGTTGTCCAACAACAGCAACAATACGGTCTTTATTCACCAGGAAATTTCATGAGTCCTTTTTCAATGAATCCTTATCAAACCGGAGGTTTTTATAATAATTATCGTTTTTCTCCCTACGGTCCATCAGCAATGCAGCCTGTTAGTAATTTTTCTCAACAAGCTCTTGACGAGTCTCGTTCGGCGTTTTCATCGATCGAGTCTGTTATTCACGCATTTCGTTCGATATCGTTCATGCTTGAATCGACATTTACAAGTGTCTATTCATCATTTCGTACGGTGACTGAAGTGATGGATCATTTCACACGTTTACGAATGGAATTAGCAAGTATCTATCCAATAGTTTTACTTTGGAGATTTCTGAAATATATCTATCATCGATTATTACGTTTACTTCATTTACGTCGAGCAACATCGATGACATCCGATGAAACATGGTCAACTATCTATCAAAATCTTCAACAAACAAGACTCAATGCTAATCTTCAAACAGCTAATTCACAATCGTCATCATCAAGTCTACTTGTTGCACTTTTCTTTCTTGTTTCATTCGGTACACCGATGTTAATGTTAAAATTTCTTAATTCAATCATTAAAAAACGACAAGGTGTTACTAATAATTGGCTTGAACAAGATACAAATCAAGCACGTGTCGTTGCTCTCTATGATTACGTTGCGAGAAATTCGGATGAATTATCATTTACAAAAGGAGCCACAATTTATTTAGCACCTGCTGGTAAGTTGTTTTGTTTTTCATCGAGTTTTATGTTTTTGATATCGAATTTTCGATTTCAAGGTTTACAATCAACGAATTCACATTGGTTTTTGGGTAGTATTGATCGTATTCATACGGGTCTTATACCGGCAAATTATGTTCAACCGATTCGACAACAAACAAATTCGAGTATCGAACTTCAACCGCAGCTACCTGCGAATGCATCAGTAACTAAACTTTCTCGAGTCAATCAAAAGAAAAATGTTCGATGTTTGATTTTTCTTTAGACTTTCGAAACGCCTGTGTCTTCGAGTGCGAACAGTGCAGAACAGCCGACATTGTCTTAAATTTCCTCGTTTCTTTGTTTTTTACATTTCACTTCATTTTGTGATTCGTTTTTGTTTGCTGATATTCTCCTCCTGCTGCTGTTATTCTAGATGAGTTTTGAAAGAAATAAAACTATTCTTATAACAGGCGCTTCGGGTGTCCTAGGTCGACAAGTAACCAATCGTTTTTTGGACGCCAAATGGGATGTTACAGGTCTTGCTTTGAATCGAGCTAATAAAAGTCATTTGAAACGTTGCGATCTGACGAATTTCGATGAAACAAATGCAGTCATTCGAGAGATTCAAGTAGATGAGAAGTTTTCAAACTAAAATGGCTTTTTTTTCATCGAAAACTCTAGCCACATGTTATCATTCATTGTGCAGCTGAACGTAAACCAGATGCGTTTGAAAAAGATCCGAAGAAATCGATGTTTCTCAATGTTGAAACAACTCGAAATCTCGCTGAATTAGCTGGTAAACGAGAGAAAAGACTGAGTGTTCGATGAAATTGATTCGATTGTTTTTAGCTAAAGAAAATATTTTCTTTATTCTCATTTCTACTGACTATGTTTTCGATGGAAGAAATCCTCCGTACAAAGAAGATGCAACACCAAATCCATTGCAAAGCTATGGCAAAAGCAAATATGAAGCGGAATTAGTTACACAAAAAGCATCGAAAAGTATTTTTAATCGAACATCAAACGAAAAACAATGAAACATTTAGATCATGTCATTCTTCGTGTGCCGTTACTCTACGGTGAAGTTGAGAATTTAGATGAAAACGCTGTAACTATTCTATTGAAAATTATTCAAGATAAAAGTAAACATGTCAAAATGGACGAGTATGATGATGATTAGAGAGATTCTAAGAAAATTTTCTCAAATCATATTTTAGTGCTCAAGTACGTTATCCAACTTATGTCGGTGATGTTGCTCAAACATGTTTTCAATTATGTGAACAACATTTTAAAAAACAAGATATTTCGGGCATATTTCATTTTACTGGTTTAGTAAAATATACGAAATTTCAAATGGTTGCTTTAATTGCGTCACTTTTTAATCTCCCGATTGATCATATTGAACGTGATCCCGGCATTGAAAATGCAGGCAGTGTTCAACGACCGGATAATGCTCAATTAGACATGCAAAAATTATCTCAAGTTGGAATTAATATTGAACAGGCGAATTTCGAAACGACAATTCGTCGATGTTTAGAAACGTTTATTTAGACGAAATACGAAAAACAAACTTTTTTAAATAAAATCTTGACCTGGTTCGAGTTCTTTAGCAGGTAAACCCGCAAGTAATTCTCGTGCATCTTGTTCTGATAAAGTTAAGATCGATTGAATTGTATCAAGTTTAGATAAATAATTTGCTTTACTATCTGATTCACTATCAGATTTATAATTTAACTCCGAACGAAAACGAGAAATAAATAAATCCTTTGATTTTAGAAGTCGAACTAGAAAATTTCCTAAAAAAACAAGCAAAATTAAAATTATTCATTTTTTTTTCTCTTTGCTATTTTACTAACCACAAAGAGTTCTCCATTTATTCGGCATTTGTCCAATGCCACCATTTCGGCCAATTGTAATAAACATGCCTACATATGGATGAGTTTGATATTCTTTTGGATACGGTTTCTTCTGTTGAATCGATATGATTAATTTCGCAACATATTCAGCTTGTTCAGCGCCATAATAAGCAAGTTTACCTTCCTTATCGGATATATCTCCAATAGCAAAAATTTTTTCATAACCATCGATTTGAAGATAATTATTAACAATAATTCGACCTGTTTCTGAATTGAGATTGGATTTGAATGGACTATTTAACAGACTTTTGTTATTAACTCGTGCGCCCGTACAAATAAATGTTAAATCTGCTGTGATTTCTGTTCGTGAATTTGTTGTAATAAATGTTTGTGGTCCATCGATATAATTGTATTGTTGTTTACTGGGTAGATCAATTCGATCGTTGAGAATAACTTTAATTTTCAATTGATTTAATTGTTCTTGTGCACGAGTATAGAATTTTTCTTGAAAAATATTTGGTTGTACTAATGTTGGTTGACTATGTACAAGTGTAATGTCTTTAGTTGGATAATCCGTTCCTATTTCTCCAGCTAATTCAATTCCAACCGGTCCACCGCCAATAATTAATATTCGTTGAGATTGTTCGACTTTTTCTCGGAGATTATTATAAAGTTCAATTGTTTTTGAACGGTCGGTTTCAGCAACTTTGCCCGGAAAAGCATACGATGAACCCGTAGCAATAACTAAATAATCGAAACGAATCGGTTCAGTACGACCATGAATATAAACACCCGTTGGTGTTATTGAAGTCACTTCAGCTTGAACAACACAGCCTGAGAAAAATCGAATTGTTTATAGATTTAACTTTTTGAAAAAAAAGAACAGTTTTACCGTTGGTTAATAATCGATCATATGGAACGAGAATCCTTTGAGCAATATCTTGTTCAACAGTTGCACGTAACGTTGCGATATTATGAAGAAAATAAGATTTTCGATCAATGAGAACAACAAAGAATTGTTTGGTTTTATCCAAGGCTTTTGCACATGCAACACCTGCATAACCGCCACCAACAATTAAAACAACCGGTTTTTTCTCATTGTTATCTTGAGAACCATTTATGCCCATGTTTATACCGTCTATTCTGTGCTTGTTCGCTTTTCTCTTGCTATTTATTAGCGAAGATTTTTTGCCTCGTCATCATCTACGTTCTGTTTGCAGGTGAACGAAGTACGAGGAAGAACGCGTCGTAATGATTTCATAGGTCAAAATTTTAAGTGACATTCAGAACAGTTTGTTTAGAATTCAATGGAATAAAACAATGAAAAATATGCCAATATGCACTAACATGATTTAACCAATAACTAACGACAACTATTGTCAGTTTTTTTCCCCGTAATAAAGCTAATTCAACACGGTATAGCTTCAGCAAATAGATTTTTATTTTTCTCAAACAGACAGAACAAAATTGTCATTTTCTGTCCGATGTACTTCATTGCCAAAATTTTTCGTTTGCTTATAGTAAATCATTGATAACACGACTGAATAAACACATTTCAACTCAACGCATCGCCATTCGTATGCATAATGTGTGCATGTTCCTCTACTTTCTTTCCTCCGTATGTTTTATTTCACTCCCGTGCTGTGTATTTGACCGCTTTTATGTTGTCAAAGAGAAAAAAAATTTCGACTGAAGCATATAACGCTGTGTATGTGTGTGTGTGTTTTGTTTTTTAGTTATAAATAGTTCGAAATGGCGGGTAGTTCGTCGAAAATTGGCGTGCCAATAATTGTACTTGGAATTATAGGCATTTTATTACTTGTTATTCTCTTGCCTATTTCGTTTTCTTATCTTGACTTTTATCATTATGGTTTCTTACGTCGACATACAACTGGTCGAGTCAATCTCGATCGAGTTTATGAAGGTGGCAGATATCTAGTTGGACCTGATCATTAGTAATATTGAAATTTGCTTCGTCTTATGCGAAACATTTTGTTTTTCAGTTTTAAAAAATTCAAAGCCACAGCTCATCATGTCAATTTCAACCGTATCTCAGTTTTTACAACGGATAACTTAGAAGTTCATTTAGTAAGTGTTCAAAAGACTTCTTTCTATTTGTCGTATCAAACTGTGAAACCTATATCTAGACAATAACATTTCAATTCTTCCTCATTAAAGATGATTTACCGTTATTACATACTGCTTATGACATTTATTATGAACCAATCATTGTTTCGAACGCAAAAGAAGCCATTATTTCGACATGTTCACGTTTTGATACGGATGAGTTTATAAATGATCGAGAAAAAATTTGGAGAGAAATTTATTTCGGTGTCAAACGACAATTAGGTAGAATATATCAACACAAAACATGACTAACAATGAATTCTATTCAATCTAGGTGGTTCATGTTGTATTCCGAATTGCAAAAAAAATTGTCCAAAATGTCCTATTCATGAACAATGTGTAACAGGATGTCGATCTCGAGAACAAGGCTGTAAAAAAGAAGAGAAAGGCTTCTTTGCTGAAGTACGATATCTTCAATTGCATGGTAACGAAATGAATGTTTTGAGGATTTCCATCTATATCAGTCTTTCTTTTCTTCTTCTAAAGATATCGATGTGCCAGAACGTGTTATGGAACGACGTCTTTTAGGTTTAGTTCGTGATTTAGAAAAGGAACGTGAAGAATATTTAAATCAAGAAGCTTTGGTTAAAAAACAAACTGACATTTTAGCAAATCAATTTCGTAATAATGCATCACAGTCCGTTGCCTTTTCCGAAGCTCAAGCACAATTAGTTCGGGAAAAAGCAAAAGCCGATGCACAGAAACGTGTTGAACTCGCTCGAGTCGATGGTTTACAATCGATGTGTAATACATTGGGTATAACTCAACCGAAACATATCAATACTCTACAATATCTACGTACATTGAAAGATACGGGAGATAATGTAAAATATTCTATTGACTTCAGCCATGCTATAGCACAGCAACAACCTAAACGAATTGGTTCATAAGAATAAACAATCTGAAAAAAAACAATATTTTTCACTTTTCTTTCTTTTTTTTTGTGTGTGATTCATTTTGGTATTTCTTCTTTACGATCAATTTATTATTGAAATAAAATAGTTTATATTTACTCTCGAATGGAAAAAAGAAACAAGATAATAAAATAATCGATCACGGTAAGATTCGAGTCGTTTTCGATTCATCAGGATCTTGACGATTTCTCAAAACTAAAACGAACAATTTTCTTCTTGTTCTTAGCAAATCATTTTACCATTTGTTAATGCAAGAATATGTTCAGCAAAAAATGCACAACCCGTTGCACAGGCTGCTAAAACTCCAGCAATCAACGGAATACTACACACGACAATAGTAAATGTCTTCTTTCGATAAAGAAAAAAACAAGAATTCTACCATGTTTTAGTATCACCTCGGCAGACGCCAGGTGAAAATGCATCTGCTGTCGTTACATGACTTGCACTTTCACAAAGGACATAACCCCAAATATTGAAACCTAATGCCACGAAATATAAAATGACGATTAGGCCGTGTACGATGAGATCTCGTTTCTTCGATAGACGCACGCCAGTTGTTAGATAAACCCACATATGATTAAGACAATAAGCTAATGTTGTCCATGAAAGAACGAAAAAGAAAACTGCTGTATGTGGTCCAGCTCCAACTAGAATTTTTTTTACAGAAACAAAAGAGAACAAATTTGATTTTCTTTTTGTTTTCGAACTGTTCACCGACATGCTGGTGTAAATACATGCCATTTTACTACTGTTGTTCCATCGCTAACTGCGTGATAACATGTACCCATAACATGATGTAGAATAACGCAGATTAGCGTAAATAATAGATCGAATAACATAATTCGACCGTCATTTGTCGTAAAATAACTTGCAAATCGTTGCATCCATCTTGTTTTTTCAAAATTTAACTGATTTTCATTGACTGGCGAATCTACATTAGGCTCAATTGTTGATAGTGGACTTTGATCATTGGAAACAAATGATTGTGTCGTTGTCATTATTCAATATGAAAATAACAATAATTTTCAACATAAAAAATCGAACATTTATTGTCATAGCAATTTATAAAATCTCTTTCGTTTTTCAAAAACATAGATTTTCTTTCTTTTTATTCACAACGATTGATGTTAGATTTGATTTTGTTATTTTTTTCTTCGATGTCAGTATTAATCACTATTGTCATCATTGATAATCATTCGTAAGATGTAAAGTAGATTGCAAAACACTTAAGTTAATGATTTTTTTTCTCTTATCTGAATCACAAGAATGTTCTTGATTCTATCAGAATTTTTTTTCCATCAAATTAAAAAATATTAAATTGACATTTTAACATCGTCTTTCGGATTATTACATTTTTCGAAGTGAATTCGCCACAGTTGAACTGAAATATATAATTACGTAGAATAAATATGAACGCCTGCGAACATAAAGAAAAAAAATAAGAAAATAGAATAAGAGAGAAAGAGAGGAAAAAATAGAGAGAAAAAGAGAAATGAATCTATCATATTATGTTGGTTTTAAGATGAGAAATAACAACAACATTTCAACATTAAAATAGACGGTCATGAAAGTAAAAACTATACGATAATATATTGAATATTTTTCTCTTTTTTTTCTAGTTATGGTGCACATTTCTCGTTCTATTAATATTAACAATCGCAATAGTAAAATATCTCGAATATAAGAACTCAATTGATTTGCTTTGTTTTGTTTTTTTGCTTGTTTGCTTTAGTCATATATCTGTTGCGATGAATCAGTGCAAGAACTTTCTCCAAAAGAACAACATACAGATCAATCTCAATCATCCATCGTACAACAAGATCGATTACGTGTCAAACGTTCACCACGCAATGCAAATATACTATATCGATATTGTCGTCAATCAGGTTTAGGACCACCATTCTGTCTCAAATATGCTGTTCAAATGATATTAGCTACAGGACATTGAATATGAACATCAATGTCTTGTCTTAGAAAAACGAGATTATCAAACAAACAAACTATTGTCTTTCGACTGCTCTCTAAATATCGATACTACCATAAGTTTCAATAAAAATTCATCATCTCGTTCCAAAATATTTTACGACTAGTTGACGTCGAAACACCTACTACAACTTGTTGCACTTACAACAGTTGCACAAAACGGGAAAGCAGACAGGAAGGATGATTCTCTTGTCTATTTATAAAACATGCAACAACAAAACAAAATCATTTTCGATCAAAATAGAAACTAGATGTTTGACATCAAGGAAATAAGATTTAGTAAACGGAAAGGTCAACATAGAAAAAGTCAAAATAATTACTTTCGATTATTTGTAGTTTATAAAACAACGAAAAGAGGAAATTTGATGTGCATTAACGAAAAAACTCATTAAAATTAATGATTTCTTCTTTGTTTTTTTTTATTACAACGAAAAATACTTAATAATATTTGGAAAAGAAATTAACTTTTCTTTTTACGTATGATAGCATTTAAAAAAGACATGACCAATTTTACTTTAATTGAAGTCAATGATCGAACATTTGAGTACATTTTTTTTTAAAATTCTAGTTCTTGTTATTAAATATTTTACATACATGCAAACAGTAGACGATTCAAAACCTAGTCATGAAATAGACTCTATTTCAATGAGTTTGAAGAAAGTTTAGGTACATGAGATATAAATAATGTGAAAACAAAAAACCAACTGCTTGTTTAAAGTTTTATAAATCTAAGATAGAAATCGCCTAAAAATATTCGAAATTGCTAACATTTATTATACCTAAGGATAATAAATAGTTGCTTATTTCAGTTTCTCCGATCTAATGCAAAGAACGCCTACAGACATCGATTACAGTCACAAACAAACACAGCAGTATTCTTGAACTAAATTATCACGTTTATTAATTTCAGTCATGAGGAAACAATAGGGCAAAAAAAACACTGCGAAATTTTCATCAGTTTACATTTATAATTTATGTCAAAAAGAAAACTAGGTACTGGAGCATATTTGCAACTAACAAATTGTTTTTGTTCGAATTTTAGTCACTTTGTGATAATCAATACATACATGATTCCATTATTTTTCTTATCGAGACATTTCAACAAGACAAATAGAAATTTCGAAATCAACAAGTAATTGTTGTTATTGTCAAAAATGTTTTTTTCTTTGTTAACAAACACAAATGTAAATCGATCAACGTTCCCATCTGTATATCTTATCAATATCTCTCGTCACGTAATAACTGAAATATGATATTCTCGCGATATAAACCAGAAATTATATCCTAATGACACTTCAATGTTGCATCCTGTTTTTATTTCATTACTAACATCATGAAAAGTTGCATAGACAGAAGAAGAAGAAGAAGAAAAAAAGAGACAAATGAAACCGAGCAGTTTATTTATTTATTTAATACATTCAATATTTGATATTCGACATGTTCTTTTACATGACAGTTCTGCTAAACTGATGACATACCAAACGCATTTCCCACCGTCGCATCATTTGTCCAACTACCATCTGGCACATTTTCAACTGGTGATGTATTACGAAATTGTGAGAAATCAGATTTGGGTATTTTCGTTGGTGGTTTAGTAACACCCGAAAGAGCTTTCAGGAGGAAAAACGACATAACCATATTAACAGCTAAACCAACTACCGAGCCAACACTATTGATTGACCTAATTAGAGAATTATCATTAGAAAAAACTCTCGTTATTTGTTTTTTCTTTGTCTTAATTGAACTTACCAAACAAACCAGTAGTTCGATAGGCACGCGCCGAAATCAACCGTTGGCATTGATGTTGTTTTTTCTTACAAATTTATTTTGTTTGATTAGATTGAGAAGTGAGTGCCTTTTAAATGAAATTGTTAAAATGAATTTTCACTCTATATGTATGTTTCGTTTTCTTCCCACGTCGTACTTATCCTCTCTATTTTTTTTTTGTTTTTCTCATTCACAAAGAAAAACAAGTTTATTTACCGGTTGACGCGCTTATCAAGCAACAAAACAAAAAAACTAGAAATGTATTTACAAATATTTATGTAGGACGAACTATTTCAAAGATAATCTCGAGTTGCCTTGTATTTCGAATCGAACTAATAAGTAATCCGTTTGAATGTCGGATCATGTTGTTTTGCTTGTTTGTTTCGTCGATCATACTCATACGTTGACATAAGATTAGTTCATAAGTTGAACAAAACATCTTGAGGGTGAGAGAAACGAGTTTAACTTGCAAATCAAACAGCAAATATGTTGAATACAGATTTGTTCTATGGACAGATTTTAACATTTTTATTTTCTATTCAAAGTAAGATCTTGCGAATAAAACAGAAAACTAATTACAAGATGCACAATTTCAGATATTCAGACGGATAGTATCGGTTTTGTTTGTCCAAAAGATGGACGTTGGCCTCATCCAGCTGATTGTGAAAAGTGAAAAACAAAATCAAATTTTGTCAATTGATATAAATATTTTTATATTCGAATAGATTTTATACGTGTAATGGAGGTGTTGGTGTTGAAGCATGGTAAATGAACCATCGTTCTTTTTCTTTCTTTGTGTGTGTGCTTATTTTTTGAAGAAAATTTCGAGAATAGGTGTGGAAATGGTATGACTTATGATGTTGAAAATAGTCGATGTGATCTATCGAAGAATATTGAATGTAAAAACGGTGAACGATCGAATTGGACACCATCATTGGAATGTATGTAAATTGATTGTTGATTATGTTAGTTTAATCAATTATTCAATTAGGGCAAACGGAATCAATCAGCGAAAACACAATTATCAAAAATACAAATTCGAATGATAATGAAAGACAAAATGAAAATAAAAATAATCAAACAACTGTAAAATCAACGACAATCATAACGAATAAACGTATTTTAAGTAAAAAATTATCATTATCATCATCAATTATACTATCCGAGAACGGTCCTTGTACATTTCAAAGCAATATGCCCGATCAAGAGAATTGTCAATGTAAAATGACAAAATTTATCTATTCGAAAAATAAAATCGATTTGATTGTCTCTTCTTCTAGCTTATTTTGCATGCAAAGACGATATTATTATTCGTTTTCAATGTCCTGATAAACATTTGTTCGATGAAGATCTACAAACATGTAATGATTATCGAAAAGTTTTCTGTGGCAATCGACCAACGAATGAACATGGAAATGATCCATGTAATTTCTCGTTTTTTGTTTTGTTTTGTTATATTTGATTTTCTAATCATTGTAGGTGTTGGCCAACCGAATGGTTGGTATGCAGATTACGGCAATCAATGTCGATCCTATTTTCTATGTGCTGATCAACGTAAAACGAAATTTAATGAATGTCCTCTAGGATCAAAATGGAATCCACATCGACTTCGATGCGATGATCCAAAATACATAGCTGCACCATGTAAATTTTCTTGCTTTTCTTCTTTTTGTTTTTATTTTTTCTTATTCATCTAGGTGGATACCGAAACAATCATGGAAATAACATTCTAGGTATAATGAATCAATTAACTGTTTTACTTTGAAATTACATGGTTTCTTTTCAGGTCAATATTTGTCGTCTTATTATTATCTAATTATCCTTACGACTGTCTCCATTCACTCATTAGCATATTAATAGATTACGTTTTTTCTCTCTCACATTCATTTGTTGCTTCTGAAATACGTATATAAATATATAATATATTAGAATAAAAAAAAAACAAGTCTAATCTTTTGCTTAATAACACGTTTATCTCGTCAACGGCTGCGCCAGATGAGAGGAGGAGAAGAAGAACAAACTCTATATTGAGTCTTGAGTATCACTAATACATTGTTGCATGCCTTTACAAATGCATATAGATATAGATATATATATATATATATTCTTGTGCTTCGAATCTCATTTGTTTTCTGATGAAGATTCTCAGTTATTATAGCTTTATATTTGCATGCAATGTTTTCTACTAAGACGAGTTTCTGATTATATTTAAATGGACATGAAGATGAGAGTGCATATAAAGAATACGCGAAAGAGAACGACGAAGACGAAGAAAAAAAAAGAAAGAAAAAGAAGAAGGAGAAATATATAGAAGAAAAAAAAGATTAGTTTTTCTGCTTCGATTCTTAGTTAGCTATTGACATATCCACATACATATATATATATACACATATAGATGCCGTCATTATTTTTATATATATATTCTTTTGTTTTCGTCTGCAGTAATAATAACAGGTAAGATCAATGGATTTTGATCTGTATATTTAATTAGGTTCGTTTTTTCTTAACCTACTAATTCGAATAGTTTGCATTATCTTTCGACAATTTATTTCCCTAGTGTTAGTTTTATCGCGTCATTAGTCATTTTTAGTTTCATGTACGTATAGGTTATGTCGATAGATTGTGATAAAAAAAAGAAATGAAGCTATATCAAACTACGTGCCACAATAACAATTGAGTAATCTTGAACTTGACTTTCAATGTTCTCTTGAGTAAAAACAAGAAAAGATTAATTAATCAACATGAAGTTATATCGACACGTTCAGTTCGAATTAATAATTATATGTTTGCAGAGAAAAAAAAAGCGATTTATCATTTTTTCAGTGCAAACAACGGACAATTTCGGCCGCGTATTTATACAATGTTGTTCTAACAAAAATTGAATGGTATCTCAATCAGATGAATGTGAGAGAGGGAGGAAAAACAACAGCAATAACAAGCGAAGAATGAAAAAAAAGAGAAAGAGATTTACAGAAACATCGAACGACATCATAACGAGAAAGAATGAGATGGAAATATCGTCGAATACGAAGCTTAACTACCATTTGTCTCGTGTAGATTCTATCGAAAAAAGAAACAGGAGAAAAAGAAAAAGCAGGAAGAAAGAAAGGAAAAAAAAGAAAAAGAAAAATGAAGGAGGAGAAACATCGATGGCAGGGTAGTTAGAAAAAAAAGAGTCTTGATTATAGCAATACTTATACTTTGAAAAATCTTTTTTTATGTCTATTTAGAGAGTTCTATTGACGATGATGTGACGACATTTTTAATATATATATATATATATATTATGAATGATCAAATAGCAGAAAAAAAACTAAAGTAAAGAGAACGATGCGAGCAAAAATATTTTGACATTTAAAACAATCTATAATATAAAAAAAAGAAGAAGAAGAAGAGGAGGCAGAAAAAAGGAAGATCTTCCATTTTTATTTTCTAATAATGTTTACTCGATTATATTTGTTAAGAGAGAGAAAAAAAAGAAATCACAATGAGATCACGCTATTAGGAGATAATTAAGTAAACTATCGTGAGCAACCGATAATGAGAATGCGAAAGCAGATGACAACGAATGTCCTTCGATTAAATGAGTCAAATCCTCGTTATTGCTGTTGTGTTTTTCTCTCTCTCGCCGGTTTTTTTACCTTGTCGGTATTTTTCGTGTATTTCTCAATCATAAATTTTTCTTTTTCTTTTCTAGATACTAAAACATATATGGGTTTTTTTTCCTTTTAAAATAATAAACTAGTCTATATTTTCTTTGATCAGAAAATGTTGCTTGTCATCTAAAAATAAAAATCTGTACTTTCGGTTTCTTTTGGGGTGAATCTGGTTTTTATCTTTCTTATTCGCATTCATGGAACAGAACGAACTCAATATAATTAATGTTGAAAATTCACCAACAACGAAAACACATTCGATTTCGTTATCAGTTAAAATTGTTTTCATACTTATATGTGCATGCAATGTCATACAAAATGCAATCGTTGGCGGTTCAAATAATGCGATTATGACAACATTAGAATCGGGCTTTTATATGACATCAACTGAAACAGGTCTTTTCCAATCGGTTTACGAACTTGTTGCCATATTTTCGTATCCGTTAGTTGGCTATTTCGGTGATCGAAGTGGACGAAAAGTTCGTTGGATATCTGTGTCAATGGGTGTTCTTGCTTGTGGATTTTTAGTTATGTCATTTCCGCATTTATTAGAATCGAAACGTGGCAAACCACCATTGAATCCTAAAGCTGTCAATCATCTAACATTATGTAATCCGAATCGAACAAGAGATATTTGTGCAATGTCGAATAATTTAAGATTTTTAAGTCATTTAAAATATGTTTTCTATTCATCGAATATAATTAATGCTTGTGGGTCTGCTGCACTGCCGACATTAGCTGTGACATTAATTGAAGACATATTTCCGCAAGAGAAAGCACCCATTGCTCAAGGTAAAAAGTTCTTTTTTTTTCTGGAAGCTTGATCACTTAATTGTATTCATAGGAATTTATTATGCTGTTGGAGGCATCGGCATTGGTTTGGGTTTTCTTGCTACATCGCAATTTTTAAAAGTTTATACATATATTAAGAAACCGTTTTGGTTAACACCGAACTATTCGGAATGGGTCGGTGCTTGGTGGCTTGTCTACGCTCTTGGAACATGTTTAAGTCTTATACTTTGTTTATTTCTTTGTTTGGTTGATGTTGGTCGTCGACGAAAAGATTTACTCATTCAAAAGAATCCTCAAACAACACCCAATCCGACATATCAACTTTTAACACCATCGACACAGAATTCACTGACAACAGATTTAACACCGACTGGTTTACAACAGGAAATAATTTTAAACGAAAAAGAATCTCTATCGATTGAAACAAGTGAAGAAAAATGTACGACATTGACGAATATTCTTGAATTCAAAGAATTTATTTTCGATATTTTTTCATTAATGAAACATTTATTACTCAATCTTCGTTTTATGGGTATAACAGGCTGTGCAATTATTGAAGCTCTATTAATCAAAGGTTATCTTGCATTTCTAAGTAAACATATCGAATATCAATTTCGTACAACAGCATCACATTCGAGTGTTTATATTGGTGTGATTTCATTATTTTCCGTAAAGAAACAACATGTTTTCCTGTAAATCGAAAAAATCTCTTTTGTTTTTAAATACATAGGTCATTTTCGGTACACCATTAGGCGCTTATTGTGTCAAACGATTCGATATGAATGGTCGTCAATGTGCGAAATTTTGCTGTATTATTCTTGCTACATCATCTGTGATCTTCCTTGGATTAATGCTTCATTGTCGTGAACCGACTATTGGTAAGTTATGATGAAATCGAAATTAAATTATTGAATTGTTTTTTTTTGTTTGTTGAAGATACATCACATTCCTTGCCGATTATATCAACACCATTTGATGATGATTTTTTCGATGAATCTGTGATAGAACAAGAAGAAATTATTGAAAGTCCATGTAAACGAAGATGCAGTACGAATGAATTCGATTAAAATTAAAAACGAAAATTGTATGTTTATTGTTTTTTTTGTTCTCTTGAAGAATGCGATGTGAATGTCTATCAACCTGTGTGCGATCGAACTCAACAAAAAACCTATCAAAATCCTTGTTTATTAGGCTGTAGAAAAATTCTCAAAGGTGAATACGCAGATTGTCTATGTCTACGATCAAATATGACTGTTGCTGTTGGTATGTTGAAAAAAAAAACAAACAAAACATTAGACATTAACACTATCTTCGATTTTTAGGCCGTTGTAAAGAACGAAAATGTACGATTAATCTTTATATAACTTTATGTGGAGCATTCGTCGTTGTATTCATGTCATGTTGTGTCATTGTGCCAGCACTAAAATGTGTTCTACATAGTGTACAACCAACACATCGAGCATTTTCGCTTGGTTTTCGTTCGACACTGACGAAAACATTCGGTTATTTGCCAGGTACACTTCTATTTGGCGCAATTATCGATCGAACATGTAAAACATGGGTACGTGAAACATGTGGAATTAATAATCAATGTAAACATTATAATAATAAGAAGATGGCTATTTCACTGGCATTACTTGGATGTGGTTTTCGAAGTTTATCAGCTCTATTCTGTGCCATATCATGGTTAGCTTATATTAAAATGCCTGATACACAAGAAAGAAAAAAGTCTCAATCATCAATAACAACGAATAGAAGAGATCTATGATCAAAATAATAAAAACAACAACAACAACAACAACGACCAATTTTCCAAGTCATATAAATTGAAAACGATTTTTTTTTGTTTGTGAATATTATTTGTTAAATGTGTGTGCGTGTGCGTGATTTTCAACTATATACATATAACACATATAAATTTAATTAAATAAATAATCAATCGACGGAATAAAAAAAAGAAAGAAGTTTATTGTTATCGTTTGTTTTTTATAATTGAAAATGAATGAATAGTTCTTCTTCTGTCTGAACTATATTTGTACATATTGAAGTAAAACTCGACCTACACATGTTAACATAGCAAATAAAAATCAAATTTCAACGGATATACAATACATTCGAATCATTTTAATCGATTTGGATCAATATGTTAGTCGAATTGATTTATTTATTCATTAGTTTTCAATCAATAACAATGATTGAAATCGAACAAGTCCGTATATCGAATGATTCCTCAAATAGTTGGATTATACATGATAATAAACAAGGTTTTATTATTGATTGCGGTTGTTTTTGGCAACATGGTATTCAATTGGCTAATCGATGGTTGGAATTATTTTCAGCAGATATTCCACCGGCATTTATTTTTCTTACACATACACATCCCGATAATTTACTTGGTTTAGTTAGTTTTCTTCATCAATTAAATCGAACAAAATTACCTGTTTATGTTAGCAGTTCAAGTGCATTAAATGAAATGAATTATTGGCTCGAATTTTGGTCTAATGCAAATCCATTTGAAACATCGCTACAACTCGATAAACGACAATCACCAAAAACATTTCCATATAATCAGCATATTCAAGTTCTTGATCATCGTATAACAATGTTTAACGATGAACATATTGAAATCATTTCAAATTTTCCTAGTGCTGAGTCAGCTCATGCATCAATGATCTACATACGATCAGCTCGAGCTCTATTTACCGGTGATCTCGTTAGTATTCATAGTCATCTATTCGTATCTCCTCTTGATACTTATCCCGATTCAGATACTCATATATGTAATTGGATCGGTATTTTACAAAGTTTAAAATGTACATTTCCTCCATCGACATTAATCTATCCGACGCATGGCCATCGGCCAACATCGATGTCATTCAATAATATCATCGATGCCAATTTACAATGGTTAATTTACATGCGAGGAGTCGTATTCAATTCATGTAATGCAACATTTGTCATGAAATTTTTAGATGATCTCTTTCAAAATTATTCCAATTTCGAACAATCTCGTGCATTACTATCGAATCGTATACCTCAATCAGCTATATCAGTTGGCTGCAATTGTTCGGATAGTTTGCCGACAACATGCGGCGGTCTACAACCACCGACATGTCAATTCATTCCGAAAAATCTAACGCAAATAACAAACTCAGCTTCGATACCAATTGCTTGCATGCATAAACAACTCTCATCATCATCATCATCGTGTCGAAAAACTGTCGAAATCATTTCGATGCTATTAACAAATATATTCTTCTTGTTAAATATGTTTTGTTTTGTTTGTTAGTACATGAAGAATAAATTCTTCCAATGTAAACCAAAAAAAAAACGAACAAAACAATCCGAGAAAAAAAAACGATTAGGCAGCATCTTCGCCATCATTTTCTTCTTGATTGATATTGAAGTATCGTAATTCATAAGCATCTTTTGAATTAGCAATAACACGTAACCAATCACGAAGTTCATGTTTTTTCAAGAATTTTTTTGTTAAATATTTCATATATCTATTTGACGAGAAGAAAAACAAATCGAAATAAAAATTAAAAAAAGTAATCTACCGTTTCGAAAGTGGAACTTCAGAGGTAATGGCAATTTTAGCTTTAGCTTTGTCGACCGAAACATTACCAGTTAAATTCGATGTTTTACCATTGATCTTCATTTTTTCAAGTAAAAATCGTTCCTAAAATGATCGATGAAAAGAAAATTCGAAGACAAAAATAATCAACATACGAATGCATTAAGATCAAAGATACCATCTTCAACTGGATGTGTACAATCGATATAGTATTTGATCGATTTAGTTTTCTTTTTGCCGCCGGTTTTACCAGGTTTAGCTGTTGTTGTTGGTTTTTTCGTAACTTTTGTTGATGTTTTAGCTAATGATGATGTTGTTTTTGGTTTAGCTGGAGCTGGTGTTGGAGCTGTAACAGTGCTTGCAGCTGGTTTAGGTTTCTTGAAGCAAAACAAATAGTTCAATGATGTAAAGAAATACTTTTTTCTTTTAAATTTACTTCTGCTTTTGGTGGAGCAGCAGCAGCTGGTTTAGCTGGAGCTGGCGCTGGTTTAGCTGCAGCAGTGGTTTTGGTAGCAGTCGAAGTTTGTTGTTTTGCTGATGAAGCAGCTGTAGCTGAAGACTTTTTGGCAGACATTTCGAAGAATAATCTCGAAAGAAAAAAAAAGAAACGAGAGACTCAAATAGATCTGAAATGAAAATTTAGAAGAAAAAAAAAACACAATAATCTCTGACAAGATACAAGAAATATTCATTCCATAGTTGAATCAGTTTTGTTTATTCATTGGTCGTCCATAGTTTTGCTATTGGTTTTCAATGAAAACCATGTTTTTTCAAATGAAAAAATACACGATCAAAAATATGTTCTATCAATTGAATTTTCTTCTCGAAACTATGAATTTAATATTATTATTTTCGATAAACAACAACTCGATCAACTCGATCCGCAGATGTCACTAACAAACATTCGAGATGATAAATATGTGATAGTTTATTAAAATAAATTCAAAGCCAAAAGATTAATTATTAGAATAGAAAAAAAAAGAAATTATCATCGGGGTATGATCAAGCGAAGAATGTTTGTTTTCTTGAGAGAAAATTATGATCCTCGAGGAACAAGTGTTGTACTTGATACATAGGATCGATCTCGTGTCATAAAATCTCTTGAATAAGGTGTTTTATACATTTGTTCATCACGTAAAACCATCATATCACTAGAAAATGAGATCATTTTTTGTGCTGAAACAAAATACATTCGAATTTACTAGGGCATTTTCGGCTTATATGATCGATAGATTTCATCGTTTTCATCTGGTTTCGGTATTGTAACATAATCTACTGCTGGTAAACTGTTGACACTTCGAAGTGCATAACTTCCTGTATTTTCTGCTTGCTAAACAATTGATTGATTGTTTTAAAGAGAAAAATAAACATGCTAATCTACCTCTTTGAAATGTTGTAAACCTTTATGATCATAAGTTGACGGATTTTCATTAGGAAAATGTTTCGGTACGAATATATGTCGTTCTCGAGTGGCTTCAAAATGAGGATAATAAGAATAGTATCGTGGTAAACTCGTGCCTAAATTGATTTTATTTTTCAAAGACTCTATGACTAAGAATGTAATGTAGTTAACCTTTTTTTGCATTTTGTAATGCTTGCATTGCATCGATACGATAACTTTGCGAGTAGGCGTATTTAGGATCGTTAAGAAATTTTTGTGTATCATAACGAAGTCGTGGCAAACGGCCTTCGACACTATTTTCAGAAGAAAAAAGAAAGTAGATAGATAATCAAAATGAAACATGTTTTCTTTTGTTCTACCTATAGTAACCATTACCAGGTAAAAGATATGATCCTAATTAAACAAGCAAGTGTTAGTAAAAATCCGATCTAAATAGTCGAAAATTACCTGTTGGTAAACTTCCAGGTAATGTTGATACAGGATGATAGTTAGCTTTACTATTGTAAACAGACATTATTTGAATCAATCAAAACAACGAACGGAAAATTGTTATTGACTCTTGATAGACTGATGGAGTTTTTCTTTAGATTGCTTCATTCGCCATTACATTCATCATGCAAATTCCGATTGTCATGACAATCGAACGCTTTATATTCAAACTAGATGTCAGTGAATAACAAAAATACTCACAATATATCTCATATATTCAATTTAAGACTCTCATTTATTATATAAAAAAAATACAAGCATACACACACATTGATCTATAGAATTCATAAAACAACTGATCTAAGAACCAAATATAATACTTTCATTTTATATACTATAGAAACCACATAGTGGCATCATTTTTGTGGAGAAGATTTATACAGTGGAACAAAAAAAACGAACGAATAATCTTTCTTTTCAAACTGATGTTTCATAGACAGATGATCGATTTGCTGAAATCTAAACAAATAAATATACATTGAATAGACATGAAAAGAAACATCTGAAAGACATACATTTTCTGACATAGGTCGTTGCTTTGTCGTCGGAGTAGTTCGTTTATTTGCTGATGGAGTTGACGTTCTAAGACAAAAAAAAAAGAAAATCGTTACAAACTATTATCTAAAACGTTTTCTAGTAACTGTAAACAATCATCTCTCGCTGTATGTGGTATTATTGAGATATAATTACAAAGTAGTATGGTCTCATAGAAACGAGTGTGTTTATTTATTTGACAGAGAGATCGACGATTAATGATCAAAACTTAACTAACCTATTCGTCGACGAATCTGACGCTGGCAATCGAATAGCTAAACCGTTCGTTGCTTCATCGAAATTCGATGATGACACAGGTTTTTTCGGTCGAATTTTAGACGAAATTTTCGAATTTCGTTTGAATTTTGTTTCAGTTGTATCTGTCGGTTGAGATGATGTTATCAAATCATTATTTGTTGGTATCACTCCACAAAAATGACGACTACTTAATGTACGCGCTGTTGATGTCGATGTTGATTGATTGGTATTAGTTGCCATTAGATGTTGAATGGCAGCTAATGGTGATGATTTCGTTTGATGTTTTTGTATTTTACTATAAACAACTCTATTTGAATTAGTTTCTTGTTGATTTAATAATGTTCGAGGTTTAGTCGGAGGCGGTGGTGGTGGACGTAGATGTGCAGGTTTAAGACGACGATCGGGTACAGGTGGTGGCGGTGATGGATAGTCGAATTCATGTGCGAGATCGGGGTGAATATGTGCGATGATTGATGAACTATTCGTCGGTGATGCTGTCGTATGTTCAGATTCATAAGCTTCGTCAGTTGTTGTTGTTGTTTGTAATGATGAAATATTCGATGGTACTGTTAATTTATCATTTCGTAGATGTGAATAACCTGAATAGCAATCGGAGAGTTTTTGATACGGACATTGATCGATGATTGTTGGTTGAATAGGTTTAGGAGTGAAATCTAAATAGAGAAATAGTTTGTTTGATTTTTTTTTCGTTAAAATACCATCAAGAGTTTCTTCGATAATCTTTCGATGAATTCGATGATATTCTTCAGTAATCATTGTAATGACTTTTTTTGGTGATTTACGATCTTCTTCTTCTTGTTCTTCGATGATTTTTAAACTAAGATCTTCATGTGATTTTTTCTCATGATTTGACCGAGTATTTTTCAATATCGATCGAATTGGTAGTGATCTATGAAGAACAAAAACGAAAATTGAATAATTTCGAAGAATTCATATAAAAATCAATATGAAATATTTACTCGTGATTATTGGTTTTATTCAATTCAATCATTTTCGGTATTTGATCTAGTAGAATTCGTCCTGTTCGTACTGTTTCTTCGGTAACACCTTCGTTTGTTGCTGGTAATGAATCATTTTGATAACGGATATTATATGTTGGTATGTGACTAGTGCTTGGTCTCATCATTCCATCATAGTATCTTCCAAGATTGATATGACGTTTCTGTATATGTGAACGATAGATCGGCAACGAATCTTGATCATCAATTGAATTGTTTTGTTCATTTACATTTAGATTAGTTGTTGTCGTTGAAAGATCTTTGTCAGCAATCATTAAATCGGATGCTGCTGTTGAAGTGTCCTAAGTAACAAGAAAACAAGAATGACTGAATGTGGTGATATACACTTCTCGAAGGGAAGAGAACTAAGAATGACAATTCTCGAGAAATCTGAGAGAAATCAATCATTAGACGAGTAAAAAGAAAAAGAAAAAGTTTTAGATTTCACAACAGAAAAAGCAGTACAATATGTCCTTCATTTATAATCTCATTTAATGCAAACAACAATCATTATTAAAACATTTACGAAAAAAAAAGAAAACGATAAAATCTACCTTGAAAATGAACGATACATAATCGTTTGGGACAGACAGATGACAGTACGATAATTACGACTTTTTCTCTTCTCTCTCTCTCTTACGAACGAAAGAATATTATAACTCGGTTAACATATCGAACAGATTCTCGGTGTTTTTCTTAGCATGAAAAAGTCAAATCTCAAGAGAGACATTCACATGGTAGACAGACGACAAAGACAAATAAAAGAAAACATAGAGATAATTAATGCTTGATGATTCTTTTTTTTTTATCATCGTTACAAGAACGAGAAATAATAATCATAAACGTACGAGATTATTAGTACTTACCACATAGTAGCAAAAAAAGGAAAATGTTATAATGTTTTAGATTTTCTAAGAAATGATTTTCGACATGAACAAAAAAAAACAATGAATTTTACGTACTTGATTAGACGAATTTTTCACTAGATCATCATCTTGATTTCTTGAAAATGTATACAATCGATTCGAACTATTTCGATAATTTAGTGGTGATCGAGGATTTTCATTGCTACAATCTGTTGTTATTTCTAATTCTGTTGCATCATCATTTGTTGCAAAAACAATGAATTCATCCGTGTCACTCATATCATTTTCGTCCAATTCTCGAAGTGCATTTTCATCGTCGGATAATTCTCGAACACCTGTATTAAGTTCATCGTCATCTTGATCGGATATTTTCGAAAATCGAATTTCATTTAATATCGATTCAACTAAATTATCAGCTAGACGTTCGATTGTTGACGTTTTATTGGTTGTTGTTGTTTTGTCGTCGTCGTCATCTGTTATTTCTTCTAATTCAACACGATCAAACGATGGTTTTTTACTATAACAAAGAAAAAATGCATTAACATTTGCCTATGTTTTATCATTAGGAAATATTTGTCTGAACTATTTTATTTTGCTTACTTTTCCAAAGACATTATTGATATTTCATTTGATTTGTCGTCTTGCTAAAAGATACAAATATACTAAATCAAGAGATGAATGGTTAAAAGACAGCATAATGCTACTTTTTCTCTTTCGTTCTTTCTTTCTTTATGCATTACATTATAAATATAATAGTAAAGGCGAGAAAAGAAAAAAGAGAATGATGCAGAAGAAAAATGGTGGGTGCAAAAGCAAAAAAAAGGGAAGAAGAAGAAGAAGACATAAACATGCGCTAGAATATTGCCTAACCTTATCAAACGTCAACGAGATATCGGCACGATTGTTGATAGTGAGATTTTCGACAAACGGATCGTTTGATGATGAAGTTGAGTTGAATTTCTTCGGTGTATCATAATGATTAATTACGGAATTTTTTTCAAAATTTTCTTGAGTATCTATTAAAATATTAAAAAAATTATTTTCTTCGTTAATCAATTGTCCTTGAAAGGCGCGCACACGATCGATTCATTCGTACGTACGTACATCAACATGCAATAGCATGCGTACGCATACACAAAACTTGTTTATTGCTTCATCAATACGATGAAACCGTAGTATTTGATTGATACCATATGACTATTATATATGAAATACGATTATCATCTCATACAGGAACGTTCGTTTGTTTTTTAATTGTTAAGATTCAAGTCTTGTCTCTTATGTTTCCAATTAACAATTGAAAATCAATAGATAGACAAAAAACAACAACAACAATAACAAATATGTAACAATGATTTGTCCGTGACTGTGTGTGTCTTTGCCTAGCTAATTTATTAGGAAGAAAAAACGACAGGCAGCTATGACATGAACAAGGTCAGAAAGCATTTTAGATACCAGACTAAGAAGCAAATGAATCAAATGTTTTACACGTAAGGTTTCTTTTTTTTTTAATCAATGTATTTAATCTTCATTTTTTTTCTTTCCTCATCCTTCTCGCATCTTTATATAATATATCGAAATTGAATGATAAGAATCTCAACTAAGTAAAATTAATATTCATCGAAAGTTTCATCTGGCGTTTTTTTTCTCTCTTTGATGATTAACTTACGATTTGAAATCGATTGTTTTTTGTCTTTGAATTGGGTTGGTTGGTACCATTGACTGAATTTAGTGACACGTTCGATACCCTTCTGATATTTTTTATGTCGATATGTATTTGTTGAGTTCGATGTCGGTAGACCGGACGTAAAATTCGTTCCATCGATCAAACAATTGGGATGCCATGAATGTGCAGATGGCGATGGTGAAGTACCAATTGACGAACGACATGAACGATAACTATGCGGACGATGTATATGAACAATTTCCGGTGTACGATGAGAATCGAGCTTTGAAGAATGTTGTTGATGTGAATCAATGAAAGTTTTCGATGAATATTTAGGAATTATTAGTGGTCGATTATTGTACCATGATGGGACGGTTAATTTTTGTAATGATTTCTGAAAACGTTGTTGATATTCATTAATCATTGTTGAGGTATTTGACAAGTCTAATTTATTATTGCATATTGTAAATAGTGTCCGTTCTTGTGAATGATTTGTTAATGATATAACATCTTGACATTGTTGAACTAATTCATCAAATATACTTAAATCATGATTTGACTTCGGCAAAGATTTTAAATCTACACAGAAATATATATTGTACAAAATGAAAATGCTAAATGGCATTTCGATAGATAGATAGATATATGAGCATGTCGATAGTACGAGAAAATTTCATTTTGTTTTATTCAAGCAGAAAATAGAATCATTGATAGTCAATTAAGAACTATTAGGATTTCGTTTTCTTTTTTTTCTCTCTTCTAATTCAATCAGAATGATTATCTTACCAAATAATGTTAGATTATCTTCATCACCATCATTGCTAAACAGACCGAAATCATCATAGATAGAATCGTCTTGTTGTTGATCAATTGAGATTTGAATAGAATCAAGCTGACAGTCTAAATCAATTCGTGACAGAAAACATAAGGTATATATAAGTTACATTCATGTAAAAAGAATGTATGTATGCATTAAACTAATGTTGGATAAATAGCATTGATAACAAATGAAACCTTATCTTTTCTTCTATATAAAACTCATTCGCTTCTCTTTTTCTTCTCTTTTCTACGAGAAGAAGAAGAACAACGGGTTCTCTTTTAATTTCCTTCGTTCAATATACATATATGTGCTTAAAACGTTTTACATGTATAGAGTAGAAAAACGAAGAGAAGTGTGAAGGTAAATGCAAAGAAGAGAGAAGAGAGAAGAGAGAAGAAGAAGAAGAAAATAGGTTGGACTCTGAATGTTCAATAAGTACGACTGCTCAAATTTCACTCGATATTAAACTGGTGTCACAGCGGGATAAATGCATACCCGTACCGTATTATATGAACTAATCAAAAAGATATCTAGGGAATTTTGTCTTTCTTCATCATGTGTATATTCCAAGTAAGAAAAAGATTAAATATCAGAAAGACAAATTCGACATACTTGCTTCTGTATCGGTCGATTCGGTCATTTCATCGATACAATATAAATGTGTTCTTGATTAGCCATCGATCTTAGCATACACACACACACGTTCATTATCATTAGTCAATTCAAAAGAATAAGTAGTATCTAATCGACGAAGGTTAAATCATCATGAGTTATTTTACAAACGCTATCTAGCTCATCATCATTTACAATGTTTTCCTATATATGTTCGAGTAAAGAAGACTGATTTGCATTTTTGCCGGTTGGATAAGTGTGAGAGCGAGCGAGGCAGGGGAGGGGTTAGTGAGAGACTAAATAGAGAGAGAGAACCGTCAGTCAATAGAGACTGCGGGCACAATTGTTGTTGACGTGAAGAAGCCTGGCAGGATCATCCTCCGTAACAATATTATCATCTTCTTCTTCGCGCTCTCTTTTCTCTCGTGTATTATTAAAATACCAAGCATAAAAAAGAGACAAAAGTACTTTGGTATAGATTCATATGCTAACCAAGAAATTCCATCATTTAATAGATCCTGAGGAAACACAGATAACACATACTGATCGATAAGATCATCAATCTTTTTTTTTTGTTTGTTGTGTTTCGTATTCTTAGCCGTTCAATTGATTAAGTAGTTTTTTTTTCTTTCTATTATTTTTCATCTCGTTCATACTTGACAATCTCCGCTGAATTTCTTAGTCTTGATTGTCAAATGAATTTCAAGTGAACAATTCAATAGATGATGTTGTTGTTTATTTCATTCGAATGACGTGTGTGTGGCTTCTCGATTAACAAATACTCGATCAATATGATTACCAGATTTGCAGACGATATATTTCTTTTTCAAACCTCGAAAGACGTCGCTTGTGTCAATCATTTTCTCGATGAAATACTTCAAATCAAAATCATTTCTGACAGCAGAACATTTTTTGTTCCGGAACACAGTAAAAAAAATATCAACCTTAATCACGACTTTTGTCCTAATAAGTTACGTTTGAAATCAAGTCATTTCTATTCCATTGAGACGAATGATGAAATATTCTTCAAGAAAGTCAATCATAAATTTTCGTCTAATCAACACAAACTATTTGTTTTGATTATAAAGAATAACAAAACACAAAAATCGAATGAAAACATGTCACTTTATATTTTTGTCAAATAGAAAAAAGAAACACAACATTCTCAATCTAATCTTCTTTTCCGGTGATATAGTTTTTAATTAAATTCCTCTTTTTTTTTACTAGTTAAATCTCGTATCAATGAATATACAATAATGTTTGTTCGTTCATTCAAAAAGGTCTATCTTCGAGTAATTATTAAGAACTTTCTTTGATGACGATGACAATGTCGAACAAGGTGATGATGATGAATGTACTGTTGATAAACGTGTTATGGTAGCGGGCGATGAATTCATCGAATGATTCGTCACAATTTTCTGTTGTGGATAAACAAATTTCACACATTTAATTGAACGCATTTTAAATAGAATAATAATTAAAATAATAATAATTAACAATGAACCAACTAGTAAACTAATTAATACAATAGGTAATGAGAAAATCGATTGATTGATTTGTTTAGCAAGTAAGATTTGTACACAACGGTTATCTTCACAAGTAAAGCCATTCGGACAAGTTCGATTACATTCGATTATAGTCGATAATTGACAACGATAGATATTATTCAATAGAATACGTTGACTACCTAATGGACATTGACATGTTTCATCGAGTCGACCGGTAAGCAATTGTTTTTGAATATTACATAAATATCGACAACGTTCAGGTGTTAACGAACAATTCGTTGCTAATTCTGTATCAATACAAAATCGATTCGATTTTTCTATTGTATGCAAACGACATTGACATGTGTTTGTTAATGTTGAACATTGATACAATCGATCATGTGAACATCGATGTTCACATTTCGAACCAATGGTTTGTTCAAATTCGATTCGAAGATGAAATATATTTGATATGAAGAGATTTTCTTTGGATAATAAACGACAATTACGAAGAGTAATCGTTGATTGTTTAAAATATGCACCGTAAAGAGAAAGAATAGTTGATGATGATGATGATGAATCATAGAAATTCAATGGAACTGTAGGTGTACGTGTTGCTTCACTTGTTCGAACAGTTAAATCCGACTAAATAGAAATGACAGTAGATATTTTTGTTTTTAGTTTGATCGAATTAATTTACTCGAGTATCTGTAATAGAAAATTCACAATCTTTAGGCGCATAGATTTGTTCATAATTTTCACATTGAAAAAGAAATGGAACAGGTACAAGATATGTATCAGCAAAACGATGAATAATTCCAATAGGAAAAGTTTGATTAACCGATGAAAATGATTGATTTGTGAGTGAATATAATGGTCGAATAGTAAGAATTGTTTGATTCGAATCTAATTGAAAAATATTCGGATAGGTTTCATAGAAATTTGCAACAAATCGACAATTATTGAGAATTTTTCCGTAAATATATGGAGAACTAAATATAACGAACACGACTTGATACAGCAATTTGATAGTCATAGTTTGAATGTTGTTGTGCTCTGTGCTTTCTTCCTACTGGTGAGATTCGTTTTCGTTCGATATATACAAACAACAATTGAATATGTCCTTGCCGTTAGTCATTTTGAGAACGAGAGAAAGAGAATGAAGAGAAATTGATGTGTTCAAATTCAATGTTTATTCTTCTACTTGAATTTCCATATATGAGAATAAATATGCCGCTCATCATACAATCCGGATGTTGTTTTTTATATTTTTCTTTCTTTTGAATAGACAAACTAACGGATCAATACGGCGAGACAAAAATCTACAGATGAGAACGAATATATTAGCATAGAGAAAGAAGAAAAAAAAAGGTTAGACAATTTCTTCTTCCCCTTCTTCTTCCTTCGTTACTTTCGTTTCGGTTTGAACAACAAACCTTAGAAGTTTGTTTTTGTTATTATTCTATTGTTCATTAAAATTGATCGTTCGATGAAAAGTGTTTGCGTGTTTATTTGTTCGATATGAGAATAAAAATGAAGGACTTCTTCTTTTTTTTCTAGAAATAATTCGAGTTTTTTTTTCTTTTCTCGATTAAAATTTGACTTGATCCGATGAGATTCAAAGTGGACAGCTACTTAAATATCATCCTTGAAAATCATTTACTAAAGAGCACTTGAAATTGACGCACAGAAAAGAACAAATCAGATGGTAACCTTATCAGTCTTGTTCAGAGATATGTTCAAGGTGAAAAGTTTGTCATCAAACTGACATTTATCATTGACTTGTGACCTGAAACGAATTAAATAACTGATGTTTTTTGTTGTTATTATTATTGTTGTTGTTAGTTTTATTAAATACAAAGAAAACGAAACAAACATACAGAAAGAAAGAAGAGAAAAAAAAAATAAACATTTAAATCGATTCAGTAGGTGAACGATATTTCGATAAACGTATGGCTTGCCGTTTGTTTTCCGCTTGTCGCGATGATGAATCGTATGGATTCCATGTCAATGTTCGAACTGTTTTCGCAGCTATATCAGCTAGTTCTTTATGCGACGGACTAGGTGATGACATATCACCTGTTGTTGTCGTATTATTATTATTATTATTATTATTCAATAGAGTTGCTTTTAATAATTGATTTCGTCGGCGTCGTTCAAAGTTCGATAGATAATGTGACGTTTTATAAGCTGTTCGTTTACTGTGTTTGTTTGCAACTGAAAGATCTGTTTCAATAACATCGGAAATATGTCGTTCGAATCGATGAAATAATCTCGAATCAGGACAGCAACAACAAATATATTTATGTAGACAAAATAATGCTGAACCAAATATTCGATAGAAATGTCGACGTATAATACGTTTAAAATCCGAACGAAACCGTTTCGATGTTGCCATATAGAGAAGAAAATTAATGGCATGATTCGATTCACGCATACCTTTTTCAATAACAGTTAAATGTGGATGAAAAATGCCCATACAAGTTTGAATACTTTCATATAAATTTCGTGTAAAATGACATGAAGGATGATTATAAAAAAGATATGTTATACACCAATGTACATAGAATGGACCGAGTAGAAGAAGAAAAGCAAATGATGCAACAAATAACATGACTGTCGTGCCACGTGTATCGGATGTACTAGAAATAGAAGATGAGATCGAAATTCGACTGTTAGAATTGAAAATTACTTTGCAGAAACATGTGTTGTTGTTCCGCCTTCATCGTCTTTTGTTATGAAACGTTTCTTTGAATTTTTTAATTCAATTATAATTAATAAATTACTAATCAATATGCCAATAAATGGTACAATTGCATATGAAAATACCGTA
>ERZ781399.715-NODE-715-length-34523-cov-4.566961_pt1 | contig 34523 bp, 49 predicted proteins | sample MGYA00511014_ERZ781399 | MGnify/ENA primary metagenome ERZ781399 (study PRJEB29847, sample SAMN06458254) | wastewater metagenome | isolation source: Wastewater bioreactor | place: South Africa: Cape Town | study: EMG produced TPA metagenomics assembly of the...
TAACGTTCAAGAAATTAGTTCTGCAGATGAAATCTATTCGTACGATGCTGCTGCTCAGCAAGCTATCTTACACAATCGACCATGGAATCACAAGTTTGTTCATATTTGAGAAAATTTTGTTGTATCGATTCATTTTTTGTTTTTCAAGTCCAAATTATTTCAAACGATGTAAAATTTCGGCATTAGCCCTATTGAAATTAGTTATGCATGCACGTTCCGGTGGTACATTAGAAGTTATGGGAATGTTATTAGGAAAAATCGATGGAGAAAATATGATTGTGATGGATTCATTTGCTTTACCTGTTCAAGGCACAGGTTAGAAAGATATTTTTCTTACTGGAACAAAAAATAAGAAACAATGATTTGAAATGTTTTAGAAACACGTGTCAATGCTCAACAGGAAGCTTATGAATATATGAGTTCGTATACGATTTCAGCCAAAGAAGTCAATCGTCCGGAGAATGTTATCGGTTGGTATCATTCTCATCCAGGCTACGGTTGTTGGCTATCCGGTATTGATGTTGATACACAAATGCAAAATCAACAATATCAAGATCCATTTGTTGCAATTGTCGTACGAGAATTTCGTTTTTCTTGTTTTTTTGATTGATTTTGAGAATGAATGAATGAATTAGGTTGATCCAACTCGAACGATATCAGCTGGTAAAGTTAATATTGGTGCTTTTCGTACGTATCCCAAAGGACACAAAGCTGACAATGAAATTCTCGAATATCAACCGATTCCATTGAATAAAATCGAAGATTTCGGTGTGCATTGTAAACAATATTATCCACTTGAAGTTTCATTTTTTAAATCGACACTTGATAAACGTCTACTCGAACATTTATGGAATCGATATTGGGTTAGCACATTGAGGTTTGTTTTTTGAGTGCGACGAACAGATTTGAATTAATTCGTATGTTTAGTACATCGACATTGTTAACAAATGCGGATTATATTACCGGTCAAATCAATGATGTTGCTGATAAACTCGAACAAGCTGAAAGTCATTTAGGACGTACAAGTTTCTTGCCATTACCCGAACAAGATCGAAAGCAAGATGATAAACTAGCAAAAGCAGCTAAAGATTGGTAAATCAATCATTTCGAATTCATCGAAAACAAAGTTTTCTTTTTTTTAGTACAAAAACAGCTGTCGAAGCAGTTAATTCTCTAATGTCACAGCTAATAAAAGAACGGTTATTCAATCAAGTGACATTTAAATAACATAGACTCGATTATTATTATTTTTTCTCTTTACTTTTTTAAAAAAAAAAACTTCATATTAAATATCTAAACACTATTCCAGAATAAAAACGTTAACTCGATTTGTCCTTTCAGATCAAGGTCATGAGCAATAGCTCGTATACATTATTAAAAAATTCAACTGACAAACTTGACGTTAACATCTCTGTTAAAGAACCAATGGGAGGAACGTCGTCGAATGAAGCATTAAAAAAGAAGTACACTCAAATCGCCATTGCTGTTGGACTCTATTGGTATATTGAAAACAATCATTTAGAATATTCTTTCTAAAATTGTTCTTAGGTTTGTTTCGATAACTATGGTTTTCTTAAATAAATATCTTCTCAGTTCAAATGAAGTCAAAGTTGTGCTATCTACTATCATGATTCAATTCATTAATCTTAATTTTTTTGTAGCTTGATGCGCCGCTTTTTATAACATGGTATCAATGCGTTGTTACAGTTGGCATTTGTGCACTTCTAGGTTATTTAAATAAACGCGTGGCAGCATTGTCGAAATATCCAGCATTTAAAATCGATTTAAAAATCGCTCGAGATGTAAGCTCACAACAAAGAAAAACATAACGATTTTCTTTTCTTAACATCCACAAAAAGGTCCTTCCGCTTTCGTTAATGTTTGTTGCTATGATAACATTCAATAATCTAACATTGAAACATCTTACTGTGTCATTTTATATGGTCGGTCGATCGTTAACAACAGTAGCGAATGTTGTACGTAATTAGTTTTTGTTTTTCTTTGAATAACGATTTTGAATTTGCTCTGATTAAGGTCTTTACATATCTAATGCTTAGCAAGAAAACTTCAACTAAAGCTCTTGCTTGTTGTGGTTTAATCATAGCTGGATTTTTTCTCGGTATCGATCAAGAGAATTCTCTAGGTACATTGTCAATGTTCGGTGCATTTTGTGGTGTTGCATCGAGTGTATTCGTTGCATTGAATGCTATTTATACGACACGTTGTTTACCGTGTGTGGATAAAAATGTTTGGCGTTTATGTTTATACAATAATTTCAATGCTTGTATACTATTTCTTCCGTTGATGCTTATTTTTGGTGAATTACCAATTATATTTAAATATCCTAAACTTTTCAATTTACAATTTTTGTTTGCAATGACATTTGCTGGTGTATTAGGCTTTTCGATGGGTTATGTTACTGGTTATCAAATACAAATAACAAGTCCATTGACACATAATGTTTCGGGTACAGCGAAATCCTATGTTCAAACATTGCTTGCTGTGATTGCGTATACAGAAGTATGAAATGAATGATTTTTGAATTGAATAGTTTGGTTTTTTTTTCTTCAGACAAAAACGTCACTTTGGTGGTTATCAAATTTATTTGTTCTTGGTGGTTCAGGTCTGTTTGCTCATGTACGAGCTAAAGAAATGAAACGAACTCATAATACCAATGATAATACAAATACTAAGAATACATCGAACACATCTATACCGAAATAATGTCTCTCGAGATACAAGAATAAGAAATCAAAGACTATACGCTGTTTTCGTTTTACTTTTTAATTCCATATGAATCTCTTTCTTTTCATTTAATTCCATTTTTTTTTGTTGCTTTTATTGTTTTTCATTCGATTATATTACTGTGATCGCGTTTTATTCTCGTTTTTTTTTCTAATTTATTTTACTCGATAATATGTAAACATCGCCGAAACAAAAAACATATTTATTGTCATATCTTATTTACTTTCTCGAAATTTTTAGTATTTATTGCCAAATAAAAAACAGAAAATAAGTTAATGACGTGTTGTACAATTCGTGTTGCCTGAACACATATAATTATGCCATGGTTTGCCAGGCGTTCGAACAGTTCCCGAGACGACTGTCATTGAATTCGTAGGCTTAGGTTGATTCGATTGATTTGTTTGAGGATACGAAGGAAACATGTTTGATTATGAAAATGATCGAATAATCATTCAAGCAGAACATTTCGATTTTTTTCTACCAATGAAATAAACCCCTTTTTCTCGACAAGGATTATGCAATTGCCTCGTCGATCGATTGTAATTGACATGTAACGCATCGAATTGTTCAAGAAATCGATCGAGTATCCATTTTGTTATTCGAATTGGATGCAAATCTTCGGCAGAATACAAGACACAATCGCCTTCTTGAGGTGTATCGTACCATCGTTCATGAAATACAAGTAGACCGTGATCATCTAATAAATCGTAGAGACCACGAAAATATTCTAACGCATCATGAACATGTTCGACAACGTTTATTGAAACGACAATCGAATATCTTTCTAGAGAAGATGTTTTCGATTGACGACGTTGTTTGATGACTGTTTCAATCGATTCCGATACGATCGATACAGGAAAACCACGAAGATGACCACCACGATACGCACAATTATTTAATTTCATATAATTAAGTGCATTCGGTTCGATTAAAGTGATTCGTTTGATTGAACGAAATGGTGTTAGTAAATATTGTATTTGAGTAAATGGACCGGCACCGATTTCAACGATCGAGGGAATATTTAATGGAAGAATTTTATAACCATGAAAACCCTGAACATGTTCATGAAGACGATCATCAATTGCCATGCCATCACTTTGCCAAAAGCTGAATTCATTTGCTAGGGATTTATGCCAGAATCGATCTGGAATTTGAATAGTGCCAGTTAATCGATGGTAGAAACAAAGAAATAAACACGAGGAATTCCATTCTTGTCGAGCCATGAGTGATTTTGTACAGTTTAATTTGAGTCGACGAGTTAAGTGAGACGTCCATTCAGTACGATAGACATCTAATGGACAATGAGCACGATACGTCTAAAAAAATATAGATTTACATTAGATTTTGAGTGTTATCTTTTGTATTCATACTTCGTTTGTTATCCGAATTTGACATGTGTTTCCTGTAAATCCTGGATAACAAATTGGATGATCAAAAAAACATTCACCATGTTCGAATATAATCAATGCTGATTGTGAACAGTAACAATATCCAAATTGTTTTAATGATGAATCATTTTGCAATGGATACATCGTTTCGAGTTCATCGATACTATGAATTTGTTGAAATAGAATCAATCCAAATAAACATATGATTAGCATTAAAATGGTGAAAAGGCATTTTTGTCGATATCGATGTCGACGATATGTTCGATAGCAAATCATTTTCTGTTTTATTTCAACAGTATAGTGTGTTCTCTTACAATAATTGAATTCCTACTGAGAGTTAAAGAACATGAATAAACGAGAAAAAAACGCATGAAAGTGAAATAAATAATGTTAAAGTTATTTCTTTCTTTTTTTCTTCTTCTTCTTCGTTTGTATTTTCAATTGATTTTTCTTTAAACATAATTTTTGTGTGAATGACATAACCTGTTTTGTAAACATATGATGTTAATACAATCAGAACTAAGCGACATCTTCCAAAAACCGGTCTCGTTTTCATTTGTGCATTTGAGTACAATAAAATTACAAAATAGGAAGAAAAAAAAGTAAAATAATAACAACGTAAAACCCAAAACGAATGTAAATAAAGTAGGAAACTTACAATTACTACCAACATAAATCTCGTCAGTGGTTTTCGTTTTCAGTAGATTTTAGCGATGACCGATATCAATCAAACATCGAATACAGACACTAAAGATGTTGCACAGAAATCAACTTCATCGGTGGATGAATCACAAACAAAAGCAGAAACTGTCGTTACGGATACAAATCAAATAGCGAATACAGATACAGTCACTGAAAATGTTACACATAAACGAACTTCATCGGTGGATGAATCAAAAGCAAAAGAAGAAATTATCCCTATGGATACAACTTCTACTCAAAATGAAGTTCCACAGATTGCTACTCCGAAAAAGACGTCAGGTCCCAAAAAATTGTGTACTTCAAAACTTTTAGAGAATACTTATTGTCAGGATGAACCTGATCTACTTGATTCAGTGCTAGAGAATACTTCTAATAAGCAACTAATCGATCGTCTTCTTGGCTGTGCCTATGGACAAGCACTAGGCGATGCCTATGGTCTTGCTACGGAATTTGAAGATCGATATGATGTTGATCAAAAATATCCGGATCGAAGCAAAAAAATTCCATTTCCAGATTATAAAAAAACGAATCATAATCGTCGATGGAAAACAGGCGATTGGACTGATGATACCGATCAATGGATATTGATACTAGATACAGTTGCTTTTTGTAATGGTGATGTTAAAGAATTTGCTGCGAAATTGAAAGGTTGGATTGAACGAGTCTATCCTGAATTAGGTGATTTTGGAGGAATGGGAATAGGAGCAAATGTTTATCAAGTAATTCAATCGAAATCTTTTCGTGATATGAATTATAATTCTATTAATTTATTTAGGTGGTTTGTTCATATGATTTTGTTGTTGATCCGCTTCGAGTAAGCGAAGACGTATGGAGACGTGGCGGTTGTAATGCAGCACCTAATGGAGCTGTTATGCGTTGTTCAGCATCCGCTTTTTTTCATTATAATGATCGAGAAAAGGTAAATATTTTTTTGAAATAATATATTCGATATGATTTTAACATTTTATTTTTCAATAGATTTTATTCACAACTGAACAATTAGGTAAACCGACACATTTCGATCTTCGTTGTATTTCTTCTTGTTTAGCTATTTGTTTAGATATACATTATTTATTAACAGAAGAGAATGTTCGTGATGATATTGAAGGATTAATTAAACGTGTACAAGATGAAACTATTGAAATAATTGGTGAAAGATTTTCTGAGCAACATCGTGAATTATTTCTATGGCATACAAATAATCGTACTTTGGAAGAATTAAATCTTGACGAACCAAATAGAATTGGTTATACGTATAAATGTTTAGCATCAGGCTTCTATGGATTAAGATCTACACGTACATTTGAAGAGACATTGAATGATTTGATTCGTTATGGAGGCGATGCTGATACGAATGGAGCAGTTTGTGGTACAATGTATGGAGCTCGATATGGATATAGTGCATTACCCTACGATTGGCTTCGACAAATGCCATATAAAAAATGGTTCGATCAAAAATTAATTAACTGTTTTCAAGCAATGAAATTGGAAACAAACGAATCGGATTCCGTTGAGCTCTGATTTCGAAAAGCAACTTCCTTTTTTTACTTCCTATTCTAGAAACTATTATAACAGAATTTATATTTCATTTTTAATAAAATAAAAATGTCGTATAGACAACTGAGATTTCTTTAGTTAATACAATCATGAAATCAGATCCTATCAAATTTACGAAATAAACTCAATGAACTCATGCCTTTTAATCGATCATCTAATATTACTACTACATGCCATTGTTCGATTGACAACAAAAAGAAACGGATTGATTTACTTTGTATATATATAGATAAACTTCTTAAATCATGTTTAAACTCGATAACATCCGTTAAATAGCTTATATAAATAGACCTCGATTGATTCAATCATTCAAACATTTTCCGCCTTGTTTCGTTATGAGCTATCGAAAGAATGTTCGTCTTTTTCTTCTTCTTTCCTATTGTATAATGGTCAATACTTACACAAACATCGATGAGCATAATATTACCTCTGTTCTTCTTCTTGTTTTAGGCTAAAAATAAAACAAATATCATATGTTACCTATTATTTTACTAATAATATCGCTTTCAGTACAGAATACTCATAGTTTAGTTTGGAAAGCGTCTGATGGTATACTCCCATGGCAATCTTATTTAAAATTAGGCGAGATTCACCGACCACTTGGTCTTAAACTTAATCGAGCATCGCTTGCACATCATCATTTTGCAATTGGTTATCTATGTCTACAATCATTTATGTACGATGAAGCACAAGATGCTTTCAATTTAGCTATTAATCATACACCTACATTTATTGAACCATATATTGGTAAAATACTTGGGTAAATTACTGATTGTGTTTGTTTTGTTGTATTTTGTTTTTATTCGTTTGTATCAGATGTAAACATGCATTATGGGCAGATACTGATTTCGAGTGTGGCCTTGCGGCATATAATGCTACTCAAGAAATGTTAACAACTCATAATATTACATCTACGCCTTTACAATCAGCATTGATTTCAACGGCATATCAATGGTTTAAAAATGAATCCTCAATTCGAGATGGTGAACGTGCATTTCTCGCGTCGATTGCTAATGTTTCAGCAACGTATCCCAATGAAACTGATATTCGTGTCCTGTGGGGTCTTTCATTGCTTAATATTGCGTTTGATCGTGAATTTGGCGATCAAATCGAACCAAAACCAATGAAAGAATCACGAGAAGTACTTGTCAACGCATTGAAACTCGAACCTAATCATCCCGGTACGCTTCATTATCTCGTTCACGCGTACGATGTCGATCAAGTCGATGTTGCAGACAAAGCATCTGATTATGCTACGAAATACAATCAAACCGTTCGAACATCATCACATGCACAGCATATGCCTGCACATATTTGGATGCGTACAGGTTAGAATAAAAATCAAAACATTTCTCTTTTTCTTTGACTTCATCAAAAAAACGAAATTCAATCAATTAGGTGCATGGTTATCTGCGGTATCAGCTGATTCATCCGCTGTTCGTGTTAGTCTCGAATTATGTGCTATCAAAATCTTGAGACGACATATTTCTCTCACATCGATGGATTTAGAACCTGCTTTAGCGCTGTTTAATACAACAAATCAAACGCAATATTTTCTTCAATGTGACGCAGAAAATCGAGCTCATTCAACTGAATGGCTTGTCTATTCTCATTTGCAAACAGGCAATTGGTTTCGTAGTCTATCGGCGTTACATGATCTAATACGTGCCGAAAATCTATCAAATCTAACAGCAACACATCATTATCTTGCATTTGCATATCGTGCACAAGCACGAAGTATTGTTGAAATGTTCTTTTGGTTTCCATATCAAACACAATTTCTCAATAAAATACAATTATTATCGATATTCTCAGAAGAACAGAAATTAATTCTATTTGGTGACGAAAGCGACGGCTGGTATCCTGTTTGGAGTGAAGCAGGCTATCGTTTTGGTAACATCTTTTCTTCTTTTTTTTTCATTCGAAATCATCTTTTGTTTCACTTCAGCTGAATGTCTTCAAATATTAACAAATTATTATCTCTCAACTGATAATTCTACATCGAATATTTCGACAACAATCGATGATCATCTTGCACGTTTACTTGTTCTTTCGAATCGAACCTATTCAATAAATAAATACATATCAATTAGTGTTCGAATGATGGTACCACAAATTCGTGCCATACGTTATTATGTCAATGGATCATGGCAAGAATGTTTGAATGAATTCGAGAAAGCAATGGAATTTGAATCGAAATTAATTGTTGGTGGTAATAGTCCAACATTAATTTTTGCACGTTCATCCGAATTATTGGCCATGCATTTGTTATTTATTTATGAGAAATATCAAGAACGTTTGGTAGAACATTTCAATTTTTAATAGATCCATTTCTCTATATGTTCATTTAGATTCAATTACATACATCGATCTATAAATTTAATGGTTCAGAAATTTCTGTTGATCAATTTCCATCGATAGCTTTAGAACTATATAAAACAGCTGATCGTATCGCACCCAATCGAGCTATCAACACATTTGGTATGGCTCGAGCTAATACCTTACTCAATGAGCATCATGCTGCCGTGGGTTTATTTCAACAGTTATCCTATCAAATGACATCATCAAATAATCACGATGAAAGTTTTCTTCGTCTACTTAACGATTATCTCGATAAAAATAATTCACCTACTACTAACTGTAATTTACCATGCACTTTGATTCTATTACTTTTGTGTTTTCTTTCAAATTTGAGCCAATAAAATCAATAGAAATTTCGGAGACAAAGCGTACTTGCTCTTCGTGTCGATGGCGCATACGAACCATGTGATAATTTTATTTTTAGCCCATACCTTCATACATTTCTAATCAACAGAGCGTTTCAAAAATAAACTCGACTCATTTTCGTATAATTTGATCGCTGAGTATGCTTCGATTTGTCCTTATCGTTCTTTTTGCTAGTACAAAATCGATTACTAGTCAAACATTGAATGTGTCCGATGGAATTCATCCATGGGAAAGCTATGTAAAGTTAGTTCATATTCAACGACCATTGGGCATTACATTGAATTTATCATCACTTGTACATCATCATTTTGCTATTGGATATTTATGTTTTCATTCGTTTATGTACGATGAAGCACAAGAAGCTTTCGATTTAGCTATTGAACTCGACTCAACATTTATCGAAGCGTATATAGGAAAAATGCTTGCGTAGGTTTTTCGATTTGTACAGTTTATTTTGATTATGTTTTTCTTTTCTTTCTTTTTGCGTAGTTGTAAGAATATACTGACAAACGAAACGGATATATCCTGTGGTCGAACAGTTTATGATGCAATTCAAACAACGAATGTTACATTGACTTCATTACAATCTGCATTGATAAATGCAGTTTATCAATGGTTTACGAATGAATCATTGATATTTGCTGGTGAACGTGCATTTCTCTCGTCAATCGCTGATTTATCGACAATTTATCCTGATGAAACAGATATTCACACTTTATGGGGTCTTGGCTTACTGAATGTTGCTTTTCAAAATGATTACGATGGTCAACTTGAACCTGAACCAATGTTGAAAGCACGAGAAATCTTAAAATCTGTTCTAATAATTGAACCAAATCATCCTGGTGCAATACAGTATCTCATACGTTGCTATGATATTGCACAAATAAGTATCGCTCAACAAGCTATTAATTATATAACTTCATATCAAAATCTTGGTTTAACTCTTTCATATGCGTATCATTTACCTGCTCAGATATGGTTACGTATAGGTTAGTTATTTATGCCGTTTCTATTTGACGAAATACATTTTGACCTTTGTTCTTTTGTTTATCAGGTGAAATGGTTCAAGCAAAACTTGCCGATGATCAATCTGTTCGTACGAGTTTCATACTTTGTTCTATCAAACAATTGAAAAAAATTATTTCAATTTCATCAACAGAATTAAATGATTATCTAGTACAATTTAATACTTCTGATGAAATCTCAACATTTCTCAAATGTGATGACGATGTTCGAGCACTTGCAACTGAATGGCTGTCAAATACTCGTTTACAAACAGGCAATTGGATTGGTACAATTCAAACAACCATCGATCTCTATACGGCATACAATCTCTCGAATCCAATGTCATATCTATATCTCGCAGCAGCATATCGTACGCGTGCACGCACATTGACAAGTATTTTCTACTGGTTACCCTACGATATTCAATTTATAAATCGTGCTGAAGAAATCAATAACTTAGATAAAGCAATCCCATTGGTATCACTTGGTGATGATACAACAACTTGGTCTTATGCATGGAGTGAAGCTGGTTATCGATTTAGTACGAAGATTTCTTAGTATTTAAAAATTATTTTCATTTTTTTTTATCTAGGCGAATGTATTCGTATTCTCACTCAAAATTATACAAATTCCAGTGATCCAATAATTGATACACATATCAATCGATTATCTCATCTAGCTAATCAAACATTACCAATGAATCGATATGTTTCGACAAGTATATCTTTAATGTTACCATTTATTCAAGGTATCATCTATTATAAAAATGCTTCCTATCAACAATGTTTAAATGTTCTTAATGATGCAACACAAACTGAATTTAATCTTGTTCTTGATAATAACAGTCCAACATTGATCTATGCACGTGCATCCGAATTACTAGCTATACATTTATTACTTATTCATCGAATCTATCAACAAGAATCAGTTAGTTGAATCAAAGATTTTTTTTTTTATTGAGTTTCTTTGTTTTTCATTTAGAAACAATTGGATACAATAACATTTAATTTAAATGGTTCAGAAATTTCAGTTAGTAATTTTCCTCAACGAGCACTCGAACTTTATACACAAGCGAATCTATCAGCACCAAATCGAGCCGTAAATATTCTTGGTACAGCTCGAGCATATTCACAAATGCATCATAATAGTGAAGCTGCTAAATTCTATCAAATCTTAATCAATCAAATAACATCAACAAACACAAGTGATCCGATATTTTCTCAAGAAGCCAATGATTTCATTACCAAATACGAAAATATACAAAATCATGGAAATAAAAAACAAATTTATTTCTCAACTTTTTTTCTAATTGTTCTTGTTTCTATTTTCAATTCATAAAAATAAACAAAAAGAAAAAATTAAATCGAAGCTAAATATTCCGTAATAACTTTAATCCAGATTAGATATCCTTCACGATTCATATGTAACTTATCAGGACCGAATATATCAGGATTAGGTTGTCCATTTGGTAAGAGCATGAGCGGTACGACATTAATGAAAGTAACATCTTGAAATGATGTTTCAAGATCTTTTTGAATGAGTGTGTTCGTTTCATTCATTTTCGTTAAGAATGCAGCACGAGCTGGACTTGGTTTGATTGAAATATACGCAATTGGAGTGGTTGGATAGAAACGACGAGCTAATGAAACTAAATCGTGAACTTTACCTTGAATTTGTGCTGGTGTTTCTGCTCCTGGAATATCATTATCACCACAATAGATAATAAATACCGATGGTTCTAATGGATAGATCACTCGTTTGTATTCAATAACAGCTTGAGGAAGTACTGAACCGCCAAAACCTCGATTTATGGCCGTATAATCCGGAAAATCTGTTGGAATCGATTTCCAAATACTAATCGATGAACTTCCATAGAAAACGACTCCACGTTTGATTGTTTTAGGTAATTCACGATCAAAATTAAGAAGACTTCCGACTTCAAATGGTGTATTCGAAATAACTACGCTTGTATTTTCATCGTCAATATATTTGCATGTTGTTGGTGCACGAGTAAAAATAATAGCATCAGGTGATGTATCTGGTTCGAATGTTGGTGCACATGTACCATTCGAACCAAGACCCGGTATGATATCACCATTTTCTGATTGTTTTCGCCAGAAACATACAGTTTTATTGAGCGATGGCGATGGACCTTAAAAACATATTTATTCCATGAAAATTTAATTCGTTTAAACAAAAAATTTACCTTGTGTTGTAACGGCATACAATTCATAGGTATTATTTGTACCATTTGGTGTTTTAATTTCAACAAGATGATTTACCTATACGTATACAATATAAGATAATATAGAAATAGATCGGAATGAACATTGTTTCATACCCAAGTAGTAGATGGATTATCTAAGTAGTTGTAAGTAAATATTCCATTGTTGTAGAAAAAGACTTGTCCAACTTGAGTGTATGTTTTTGATTGTGATGAATATTTGGCTTGACACCATAGACCACGTAATGGCAAAGGTGTCGCAGGAAGATTACCTGGAATTTTGTTTATTGAAGTTTAATTTAAAAAAAAAGAAACATTCGATTTACTTTGACCATAAACAGTGGTGAGAGCAAAAACCAAAATGAAACAACGTAAATGCATAGTTATTCCTATGAGATGGACTCATATTATTTTCACATTATATATATAGCGTCTAAATCTTTATCATATTCGTATTTTTCGTTCTTTTTTTTTCGATAGAAAAAGCAAATACGTTCTCAGTCTTATCTGAGAAGATAGAATTATCAAAATTGTACTTTCGTTATCAAATGAAATTAACATGCATAGATGAAAAGTTATTTATTTAAATAGAAGCAAGATAAGCAGTGACAATCTTCGTCCAAATAGCATATCCAATGCTATTCATATGTTCATGGTCAGGACCAAATATATCTGGATTTGGTTGTCCATTAGGAAGGATCATATAAGGATAGACATTGATAAAAGTAACGCCAGGAAACTTGTTTTCGTTAATATCAGCTTGAATAAGAGCATTTGTTTCTTGGACTTGTTTGAGAAAAGCTACACGAGCTGGAGTTGGCTTAATTGAAATATAAGCAACGGGAAGATTTGGATAGAAACGACGAATCAATGGAATTATTTGTCGAAATCGATCATGTACTTGTTGTGGTGTTGCTCCCTCACCAATATCATTTTCTCCTGAATAGATGACTAATGCACTAGGTTCCAATGGATAAACGATTCGTTTAAATTCTAATACACCTTCTTGAAGTGTTGAACCACCAAATCCTCGATTGAGTGTTGTATAATCAGGAAAATCTTGAGCAAGTGTAGTCCATTTAACAATAGATGAACTACCAAAGAAGACAACACCTCGTTTAATAGCTGTTGATAATTCGGCATCAAACAAATGAAGTGTTGATTCGAATGATGTGTTACTAATAATAACACTTGGATTATCATCATCAACTAGTCGATATTTAGTGGCATGACGTGTAGCTACGACAGCATCAGGTGACGTGTCCGGTTCAAATGTTGGAGGACATGTGTTGTTTGAGCTGAGACCTGGACGATAATCACCATTAGCTGTTCGTTGTCGCCAAATACAGAATGTTTTATTGACCTCTTCGGCTGGACCTAGAAAATTATATCTATAGATTAAGGTATTCGATATCAAGTCGTCGTTATCTAACCTTTCGTGATTGTATATCGTAATTGGTAGGTACCGTTTGTGCCATTCGGTGTGTTGACTTCAACAAAATGGGCGACCTGAACGGAAAAATGATGCGATTATTTTTTCAAATAATGAATTTAAAAGAAAATACTAGACATACAGTTACGACAGATGGATTTGAAAGATGGATACGTGAAAATGTTCCATTATTGTAGAAGAAGATTTGTCCTACTTGAGTGTAATCTTGTGTTTGTTGAGCATATGTTGCTAAACTCCATAGACCACGAAAAGGAAGTGGTGTTGGTAGAGGACGATCTACAAAAGCATATTTTCTCTATTCAATTCTACATAGAAGCAATTCGTTAGTTTACTCTGTCCACTAACAACTGCTACAACAACAGCGAAGAAAATTAACCAATGTGAATTCATAATGATAATAAACACACACACACGAATAACGAATAGCCACTGAAGAGCCTCTCTATTTATTTATTTGACTATTTATTATCTTTTATTATCATTTCTTTTTTTTATTCATGCAAGTACGGTGCACCAGCAAATGATAAGATTTCTTATCAAAGAAAAAGAGAATAAATTTTGATATTATCTGGATAGAACTTTATTCGTAAATAGAATGAAAATAAAAACACAGACAAATAAATCGATGATAGTTTTACTAATCTTCCTTACTGAAGTTTTTGTGAATATTTATTGCTGCTTCTTTTATACTTTTCATTGTTCTTGGCATGAATGTATCAACATATTCGAACTCATCGTGAATTACTTTATTTAAAATAGTTAATAATTGCTCAGTATTTTCGATTTTTGTTTGATAGATTTCGTGTTCAAAGATATAATTGAATAGATTTAATATAGCTACGCAGGTATAAGTGTCTAAAAGATCTTTACTAACATTAATTTTCGAGTATAATTTTTCGAAAACATCTGTTAAATTTTTAATAAATTCTTGAATTGTAATCGAATCTGTTTCAGTATCCATGAAAGTTTCATCTAATATTTGTTGATTAGCAAATAATTTCACCAGAACAGTTAACGGTTCGGATAAATGTGAATTTTCAAAACGATAACGTTCGTCTTCCGTTGCATTAAAAACGAAACCAACTAACGTATCAACATGTTCGCTTGGATATCTATCTGTTTCAGCTTTTATTTGTTCATAATCACTCAATAATGCCCGAATCATAGTTACATAAATAATTAGATCGTCAGCACATAGATCCGGATCGGTTTCAAGTTCGCCAACTATAGCTTTCGTATTAAGTTCATTGAATTTATCGATACCATCATCATGTCGTAGAAGATTATGGAGAATATGTATAGGCGCTTGACCATTCTGTTTAGGAAATTTTGTTTTACGTTGTTCAACCCATTTAATAACACTTTCTGCATAACCTGTTTGTAATAATATTGGAACTAGATTCGTTCGATCGGCTAGATTCCATACCAGTGAAACACATCCTTCAGTCAAATCATCATAATTCTGACTTTGATCAATATATTCGCGAATGGCAATTAATAGATTTTGCTCATGATTATTCGTGAAATCATTTGGTTCGAATATAACTGTTGTTGTTACACTTGAACAAATGCATAGTAGAAGACGAATATTTGATTCGATATAGATTGAATGAGATGTTTGAAATATATTTGCATAATTTGACATCGTATTAAAACAAGTAAAAAATATATCTCGAACAAGTGATGAATCTTTGCGGAAGAATTCTTATGACATTGCGATAGTAAATACTTGAAATAGAACAGTTCGACTAACATTAAAAACAAATAATTCATCGTCAGTTGCACGATCACCTGCAGCAAGAACATCGGGCCAAAGATGAATGATTTCTTGCATTGATTGATGAATTTGTTCATCGGAATCATTCTTTTTTAATCGATAGAAACCGTTAATTTTTTGGAGAAGATTCTCCGATTGCATTGAGATATCCATTTACTTGTTCGAGAAGCAAAAATGAAATGACTTATTTGCCCAGTTAAACGTAAGTATTTGGATATGAGAAACGAAAAAAAAACAACGAAGTGAAATAAACACGTGTACTTCGCAATGTCAATAACAAAATAATTAGTCACGATAATTTTTTCTTCTTATTTTTATTTTTTTAATGAGAAAAAAATAGACGCAGACAGAGTTGAGAATCGTATTCTCATAATATCTATAAATTGCTTTTTTGAATTGTTTTACTAGCATCTTGTCGTTTGCATAGTAGTGCTCGTGCAACTTTCGATGTTGTTTCACGTTTTAATGCTTTCGTAATAAATTCACCGGCATCAATCACTTTCTCGAGATCAACACCAGTTTCATATCCAAGTCCGTTTAACAAATAAATCACATCTTCTGTTGCCACATTTCCCGTTGCACCTTTTGCATACGGACATCCGCCGAGTCCAGCAACACTCGAATCAACACAACGAATACCCATGTCTAATGCTTGAGCAATGTTTGCAATTGCTTGTCCATACGTATCATGACAATGAATCGCTAATTTATCCGATGGAATACCATTGGCATTCAGTGCTTGAAGAAGTTCATAGATTGATTTCGGTGTACCAACACCAATCGTATCGCCAAGTGAAATTTCGTACTAGAAAATACACAAAAAATCAAAAACAAATCAAAGCAACGAGCGACTAGGAACTACATACACAACCAACATCAAGCAATCGTTTGACAACAGGAATGACTTGTGATGGTTGAATTTTTCCTTCATATGGACAACCAACAACACATGATACATAACCACGTATCGGATAGTTCTTTTCACGAGCAATTTTAACGACGTCACTAAATCGTTCGATCGATGTTTCAATTGAACAATTGATATTCTTTTTTGAAAATGATTCGGATGCAGCTGAGAATATCGCAATTTCATTAGCGCCTTTATTTCCAAGTGAAACAAGTTTATTCATTCCTTGAACATTGGGTACCAATGCTGCATAACTAACGCCTTCAACACGTTCGATAGCAGCTAGAACTTCGACATGATCAGCCATTTGTGGAACCCATTTAGGTGAAACAAATGAAGTGACTTCAATCGATTTGAGACCCGTTCGACTTAATCGATTGATAAAATCGACTTTGACAGTTGTAGGCACCGGGATCTTTTCATTTTGTAAACCATCTCGAGGACCGACTTCGAATATTCTCACGAAATTAGTCTTCGAATTCGAACTAAATCTTCTTAAATTTAGTCTATGTTGAATCATTTGACGTAGAACTGTTCGTGTGCACATTGTACATCTGAATGATGTCTTCTTTCTTTCTTTTTTTTCTAGAAGAAAACAAAAACATATCTTTACAATTTAAAAAAAAACATTTATTGATAATAAAAAAGATTTTTCTTTTGTTCTATGACTGAACAGGAATCATTAGCGAAGCAACGTAATCTTCATAAAATTTTCGATCAACATCTGACGGTTCGAATGGACCTTGGGACCCCACTGCTACCGATTGTTCGTAGATGTAAATCGATTCATCACAAACAATCGGTTCGTCAAACATCGACATCAATGATAAACGTAATGCATCATCATCAGCAACTAATTGCGATGACGGTTGATATGTACTTAAAATTGGTCGATCTTTGATATTCGATGTGATTCTAAAATCAATTCGAAATATTATCGAATAATTTCAACAAAAAAAACCAATCTATCTACATTTCATAACTCGACAGTGAAGACGTCGATGCTGTTAAATCATCGTTGTGTTGATGTGTTAATGGTGAGGGTATTGCTAATAAACATGCATTATGTGCCATTTTAGCATATTGTTCGTAGCATTGTAATGAGCTTAGTGATGGATTGTCTAGTTGAAATCCGTAGATATCATTTGTTGATGGAAATATTGAATTTAATAGACGTTTAGTTTGATTGATATTGCTGTTACTATCGTCGGTAGGTAGTTTTGTTGTTTTTAGTTTCATTGATTTTTTATTTGGTAATTGTGGATTTTTTTTCAAATTTTCATCGTCTGTATCCGAATCATCGAAGATGTCTTCGTCAGAGGATTGATCTTGATTGAGATTTGCGGGTGTTTGTTGATTCGATAATGAAGCTGATGGAGGAAGCAATGCACGTTGTTGAATATCTGCAGTTAAACTTTGCAAAAAAAAAAAACGAAATTTTGTCTGATAAATTCTATAGATTTAGATAATTCATACCTAAGACCCGCAATGGTTCGTCGATGTTTATTTTCTCGAACAGAAAACGGTGAAAACTCACGAATATTTCCATAATTATACGCAATATCTCTTTAAATTTCAAAATTTGTTTTCAAAACTAAACCATCGAATTTCAAATTAATTAATTACTTATTTGTTGATTCCATATTCCATTCAAATTTCTCTTCGAAAACAGTCAATTCATCCGGTCGATAATATTCATTAAATCCATCAACCAATGGATCATGTGCATCAACCGAGATCACTTCCAAACAATCCTTTGTTTTCGATTTTAAAACTAAAAAAGAAAACAAATTTTTCGAAATAAATCTTCGATATCGAACTAAAAACCTTGTTCAGCTGATAATGGTAATGAAAACCAAATTTCATCGCCGAGAATATCCGTACAACTAAATCAATAAAATAGATTTCAACAATTTCATCGAAATGATTTACTGAGGTGGCATGTAACCAGGTTTAAGCCTTGGATCATGTAGATGATAGTCCGTAGTTAATTCCCAGAAATGCGCTCGGCCCGTTTTCGGTTGAAATATACCGAGAAATAGATTCATTGCATTTTGCTTTTCAGCATCTAAACAACAAAACATTCTATCAAATCAATCGATCGTTCATTCAGAACAAACCAGAAAATGTGTTTGAATAATAACGAGATAGCGTTTGAACAATATCACGCGATTGTGTCGACCAAGCTGGTGTCAGTTTTTTATAAGTATCTATTCGATGAACGAGCTGACTGCCAGCATATTGTTGAGCAAGAATATCTCCGGAATGTTCGAATAATTGTTTCATTACTCTTTTAAATACAGACAATAAAATGAAAGTCAGAAGAAAAAATTGTCTTTTTTTCTACAATTCAGCAGCTGAATCTTCTTGCAAATAAGGAGAATCGGTGAGACCCATACTGAATAACTAATCGAGAGGAGAAGAACAACAACAACAACAATAATTCGATTAATTCATTTTTTTGAAATCGTTACTTGATAGCCGAGAGCACATTTGGCAACTGCGAACATGGCTGTGTTTGTTCGATCGAGACAATCAACGCAATTGACTCGTACAACACCTGTTTGAACAAAAAATGATTTATGCGGTGTTAATCTAATCGCATTTTCTCTAGAAAAAAATAATAAGACGATCCTATTTTCTCAATGAAATCAACTTATTTGATTCCTACCGATCGTAGAAATATTGTTTATCATTAACAAGAAGAGGAAAATTTTGAAAGAATCCTGTTTGTTGTAAATATCGTCGAGCTATTTCATCTAATTTCGGCATTACACGCCGATGTTTTCTAATGAAAAACATTCTCACGATATATATCAAGCAAATATTCTTTTTAATTGCTTACGAACGATTGACACGAGCCATATCGAATGCTAAATACTGAACAGCATTTTCATCAGGCAAAAATTGTTTGATGTAATCCAATGCATTACAATATTCTTCCGAAAGAGTGAATTCTTGTTTTTTCTTTTCACGTTTCTATTGAAGATTTGGTTTTTGTTTAACAAGATATGTAATTCAAATAATTTACTTTGACAAGATTAAGAATAAGAACTAAAAGACAATGAGTTTAATTCAATGAAATGAATTATCAAAAAGAAATTACCAGGAGAACCATAACGATAGAACAATTGACGAAAATGTTGAGAAGCAACAACATAAGTTGGATCGATCAAGTCGACTATAGGAATTCATTGAAATACGTAGCAGATCCAATTTTGACATTTTGAGAAATGTTCCTTACTGACAATCGGTGGTTTAGGTACTTGTTTGGGATCTTGACTCCAAAATGCTGGTACACTACCACGTAATTGTACAAACGATGTGAAATGACTTTTTCCAAGTGATGATAATGAAGCATCATGAACGATTTGTTCGGTTTCGACTTCATTGGCTACATAACCCTGGAAAACACAGTTTCTCTTTTATGTTTTCTTTTTCTTTTAAAAATCATATGTTTACTTTACAATTACCACCTCGTTTCAAAAATCGTGTGCCAGAAAATCGTTGCGATCGTCGACAGATCAATGTCAAATAAATCGAACGACAGAAAACATTTAAATTATACTGTAGAATAACTCCTACAAAATAATAACAATCAAATCTCTCTTTTCAAGTCAACAATCGAGATTTAAATTAACCATGAATAATAAAAAGCCACCATCTCGGATGGACTTGTTTTCTCAATGGTTCTAATAAATATTCATTCCAAACATATTTCCATGTTGGTTGATATCTTGTACCCCAGCAAACATCCTGATTGAGATTTTCATTTTCATTTACATTCGATTCAGTTAGATTGTATTGCAATGTATGTGTTAAATCATATGTATAACTGAAATAAAATCCGTTGTTCAAATCAAGATTTTGTAAAGCACGAAGATATCTTTTAGAGAAAATGAAAAAAAAGTAAATCAATGAAGAATGGAAATAAGATGATTTTCTACTTGCTCTCATCTGGATGAGGTTTTTTGACGTCTTCATTCGTAATGCTTAGCATAGATGTTTCATCAATTTTATAGATTCGATGGTAACCTATGCGAGCTACTTGACTTCGACGAGTGATGACAACCATATAGTAACCTTCGAGGAATTTAATGAAACCTTGTTGATAAAAATCAAAACACAAAATGTTTGTTTTTCTTTCTTTTCGAAAGATTTTTACCAAGTATTCCGTGACAATGAATAGTTTTACTGAAACCACCGACTCGACTATTACTTATTTCAATAGTACCAAGAAGTTGACGGAGTTCACTATGAGAATATTCGTGCTAGGAAATCAAAGAAAATCTTGAACAATGATTGTCGTTTTGAAAATAAATCTCTACTTGATCTTCGATTATCGTCAATTCTTTTTGATCCATTCGATCGATTTTAAGGATACGACATTTCGAACGATTTTTATTCATTGCTACGACGATATAACGCTAGAAATCAAACCGAATAATATACTTTCCTGATTTAAAACAAAAAAAGCAGAAGTATTTTGCTTTGATTTACATTATGTGTAGCATAGATAGTAAAATGTTGCCACGGATTAAGTAACGGATGTTCAACAATCTGCGGAGACATTTTTTTTTCTATCTGGAATAAAAAAAATTTCGATTTATATTTTGTCGAGATTAAAAATAAAATTATTAATAAAAATTAGTTCTTTCTCAAACGTTTTGTATTTGACTTTCGTTCATCGGTTGTCGTTTTGTTTTTCTTTGTTGTCGATTTCTTTTGTTTTAATATTGTCAAACGTTTTTCAAGCAATTGTATTTCGTCTTTAAATTGATTCTTTCTACAACAATCTAATAAATCTTCATATCGATGAATAATATCAAATCCGACTAATGTCGATAATTTTCTCAAATCAATTGGACACTCAAATAATGGTTGAGAAAAATCCTCTTCCAAATGTCCACTACCATTCATCAAACAATGATAATAAATACAATGACCGAGACCGAGTAGATGTCCGATTTCATGAGTTAGAAGTCGACATGATCGAAGTAGTAAAATTCTCGGCATAGTTTTTGATTTCGATTTTTTTATTTCCCAATCATACCAAAGTTCTTCGCTGAGAGCTAAACGAGGATCATATCGAAAGAATGAAAAAGCTGCTACACGACTATTGCCATTGGCTAGACCAGCTATGAATAGATCGGAAAGGTCCGAATAGAAATCATGCAAAGTTATTGCAACAAGACAATGTGCATCCGATGGAATAGCACGTATCAATAAACCAAGAATACTCTGTACATAAATTTGAGAATGTCCAGTCGATGAATCATATCGTGTCACTAAATCAATATCTTTTTCTGCATTATTACGCGTTTTCATTGAACCTGAAATGAAATGATTTTGAATTTCTCAAACAGAAAATCGCTTAATTACTTACATGTCCATTTATTTTTTTTATCATTCCAACGAAAATTTGAAAATATCGGAAGAAGTTTAACTTGAATCTGAAAAAAACGTTGTGTATAATCAATCAATTGATTGATATCAAGTATTGACAATCGATCATCATTATCGAATAATGTTAAATAAATTGTTTTTTGTGTCACTGTATTCTTTTCATCAAGTAACGGACATTCATCAAGATAATCTGCATATGTTTGTCCTCGTTCTCGATAATTTGCAAGCCAATCTAAATCACTTGTTGGCTGTGGTAATGAATCGAATGATTGTCGAAATTCATCTGAATAATTGCTTTCATCACCAAGTGCTCGATCAATATCAATTTGTGTCGGTACACGAAATCCTCGAACAAATGGAATCGTTTTCGACATATTTTCTTCGTCTAAATAAACAAATCATCGAAAAAATATACAATGAATTTATTGCCTAAATGTTCATTGTCTGTGTCTTTTAGGTTTCTTTTTTTCTATCGTAACAAAATAAGAAAATCTACATTTTTCAACAAAAAATATAACATGAGTCTCTCGATTAATCTTCGCCGCCGTCGTCATCATCATCATCAACAATTCGCCGATTCGATATTCGTTGTTTTTTATTAATTGATGAACTTGTTGTATTCGTTCGTTTTAAAATATCATTCACTTCATCTTTATTCCATTCTTGTTTACATGACGGACATGGATATGTTAGTTTTTTGTTCGTTGCTGAACTATTCGATAGACGAAGAAAATATCGATTTGCACATGAACGATGCATATGAATATCACACGAACTATATTTAGACAAAAAACAAAAAGAAAGATTTGAATAGACTAAAGAATTCGTTGTGTATGTTTACCTATTCGAACAGATTAAACCTCGAATTAATAAACGTGTACATATCTGACAATTGTAAACATCATCACGATAGATATCAACAATAAACGCTTGCATTTCATTGATTGCTCGAGCATGAAGAATAATCGTATTATTTGGACCACTTTCAATCCATTTATCACGATGAAAACGTGTCATTGTTTCACCAAATTCTTTTTGGGTTAGTTTAATATCATTGCCAATGATCGATTCGAAAACATCTCGTGGTGCAATACATCTACAAAATAAACGATGTTTTCGGCTTTTTTTTACTAAACAATTGAAAACGAACTTTTCATCATTGGTAATAATTAATTCTAATAATTTCTCGAAAATAGCTGCTTCTTTTTCCGTATATGAACTATCCATTTTAACGAATTGTGCTTTGAAATTTTGCGTACAAATATAATAAATTTCATTTTCATATTCTTCACTTGCAACTTGTTTAATTTCAATACCAAATGGATTAATATGTTTATTCATTAATGGTAAATAATTGTCATTAAATACACGTATTTCATCTTTAGGTTTGATTCTTAAATCATAACGATCACGTAGACTAGTCAATAATTCAAGTAATTCATTTTCATTATAAGCACCATCATGTAGAAAATATTGTATTAATTGTTTATGATGATCTTCGAGTTTAGTTGTCGATTGAGATTGAGACATTTCTTCTACAAACACAATCAGAGATCTCTCGATATAGAAAACATGGATGTTGTTTGTTTGTTTTTTTTTGTCAGAAGGCAAATTCATTTTTCATTTATTGAAATTCATGCGCAAGATGAGAAAATAAAACATATTCATACATATTTTGACAATAAAGTACAACATAAAAAGACAAAATGACTAAAATTTATAATGCAAAACGAGAGAGAGAGAGAGAAAGTGACTAGAAAGCAAAAATATATTTTTGTCTTAAATAAATTCTGGTTTATAAGCTAAATAAGCTTTTAAATTGTCAGGTAAATGTAACTGTTTGATTTGTTTTCGATCAATAAAACGTAATATATGACGACGTGTGACTTCTTTTAATTTTGTACATGTATATGGTAATGAATAAACTTCAATTAGACGAACATTCGATGATGGTTCGATATTTTTCAATACAGCTAATGTTGAACCACAATGAGATAACGATGGATAGATATTAAATAATAAAGAAAATTCATTTGTAAATACAAATGGTGAAAAAAATGGACCACGATAATCGATTATACTACGTGTATGTAACAATGTTGAAGAATTGAGAATATAGAGAAAATAATTTCGTTTAACTCGTTGAAAAATCGGAACTAAAACAAATCAATAAATACATAGCTTATTTGTTGTTGTTTTTTTTTGTCTTTATTCTTACGTGTACACAAGACAATAATTAAATGTCCGTCGTTGGTGTATTCAACTCGATAGACTTTAGTTTTCAACGTATGATTGGAACAGACGAGAACACGTTCTTTTTTAATATCAGTGATTTGTCCTCGAACGGTGTCAAATTCGGCTAAACGTGAATGACCGTATCTTGGATCGAATGCAAATCGCTGATCATATCGAGCTGGTGTTATACGAAGTATGACATAGGTTTTAATATCGAAAATAACTGTCACTTCATGCGTTTGATGACTATACGAATGTTTATCTTCGTAATCAGGTGTAATTAATAATTTCGTTCGATCAGGTGAAATTAAACATGCATATGATCGAGCATTGAAACGATGTGCAATTGAATTCAATTTTCGAACGATACGATTGTTCCATGTGAATGATGATGATGTGAGAGAAAACTTTGACGATGATAAAAGTACAGAATCTTGATTATCCATACAGTTACATGAGAGAGAAGAGAGATACGGTGTCGAACGATGTTTTGAATCGTGTACGAGATGATGTTGGGGAGTTTTAACATTGACTAAATCGTTCGTATTGGAAACGGAATAGGAACGAGTATTAACAGTATTCGAACTAAGAATAGAGAAAAGAAATTTAAATAAAAACAAACAGAACGACAAAGAAGTTTTTAAAAAATCGTACCGATTGGCTGATTTTCCAAAACGAATCTTCGATGTAGTCGATGATATTGGCGTTGAATTATTTTTCGTGACAGTAGCTGGCGCTATTACTAAAGTACATCGTGCTGAACCGATGAGATACGATGCTTTTTTCGTACTATTAACTAATTCATAGGCATCATTTTGTGTATCCAAACAATTTTCTGTTTCGTTTAATAACGAACAAGATTTAATTGGTGAACGTTGTGGTTCACCGGTATGATAGGCACTTAGAGTTGCTGTTTGCATGAGAGCACTATGTCGATTTGTTGTTGTTGTTGTTGTTGTGGGTTTATCTGTTTGATCCGTTGATGATGAAGTTTGCGTTGTTGGAGATGATTTTGGTCGTTGAAAACATGTACATTTCTTCTGAGATTTCATATCTGAATGTTGTTGAGTCGGCGCAACAGGTCGGTCAAAGACAAATATTTCTACTTCATTATTTCCTTTCCATAATTGAAAGACAATAAATTCGTCACAGCATGCAATCACTCGATTTAAACGATGTATACGATCACGTACGGCATTATCATTCGTTCGATAACGTTCAATATTCGATGGTACAGTTAGAATGATATCATCTTTGCCATGTTCACTCAAAATAAATTGTGCATCACCAAGACGTGTTAAATTTTTGAAAAAACGTCCGTTAACATAATAAATTGGCTTGGGATGTAAACCTCGAGAGTCGACATCATTCGACGAAACTGTTGATGAACATGTGACTGTTGTCGATGAACTTGATAATGTCATAGCTGAACCAACAAGTGCCGATGCTGTTGGATTATTATTTGTAGTGCGTAGATTGGATTTATTCATTGAAAATGTTAATGTCGACGGTACGGATGATGATGTTAGTTGAGTTTTTGTTTGAACAATGAAATCATTCGTCAGAGATAACGATGTCGAAACAAATGAAGTCGGAGTTGAAAATGAACTAGATGAAAGTGATGGGAGAACGGATGAAATTGTTGATATATTATTTGAATTCGAAGTATTTGTATTATTATTATTATTATTATTTGATGTATATTCACAACCAGATTCGGTACTAAATTGATTAAAATGACCGAAACGACGTGCATCACAATAGATCCATTTTTGATAAGGAATAACAACGATTTTACGTGCACCAGGTGGTTGAGGCACGCCAGGTATTTGTTTCTTATTAACTGTTATTCCGTTACCCATCTAGAAAAAGAAAACAAGAAATGAAATGCGAAATACATCAATCATCCGAAATCTCTTATTTAAAACAACAACAACAATAATAATAATAATAATAAACGTCTTTTTTTTTATGTCGTATTTTAATTCAAAACGACTAAATCAAAGAAGAAACAAACAAACAAACAACAATGTCAATTAATTTTCTAATGCAAAGATTTTAACAACACGGCACACGAAGAAACAACAACAACAACAAATGTACAAAATATCATTCAAGTGGAGACAAACAAACGAATTCGGATCGATGCGTTCTTTCTTCTATATACGTATAATATTGCAATTGAATTACATAGATTACTGTACAAAACGACGAGAGAAAAAAAAATATAAATAAAGACTAGAGACAAAAACAAAACGGATTAAGAATTGCACACACACACATATGTATATAAACAGAGATACAAGAGAATTTTGGATGTTATATTATGTTTTCAGATCAAGATTAATAATAAACTACATAGAACTACAGAATACGCATATTGAAAGTCAAACAAGCCTGAGAAAAGCAAGAAAACAAAAGACACGAAGAAAGAGAAATAGATTTGTCGATATATCACAATATGCGAAAAGAAAAGAGAAAACAGAATACATTTGACATGCTAAGGTAAAAGATGATCAACACTTGGCAACGAATCATTGGGCAACGATTTCAAAAGTAAAGATGATAATGATATATCATGATTACCATTGATATAAGGCTCAAAATCTCCGAAACTAACATCATCAAACGAGGCTGCATTATCGAAATCATCGTTTAATAAAAGAGAATTCAAATTCGTATCACTTCCCCATGATGTCGAAAAGTCAATGGAATTAAAATCTGCTTGCCATTGTTGCTGTTGCTGTTGTTGTTGTGATGACGGGTCGATAAGAGCTGGTTGTGGTAGAATATTTACCTGCTGCTGCTGCTGCAGTTGCTGTTGACGTTCAAGTTCTTGTTTCATTTTTTTCGTCAAACGTTTTCGTACCGGTTGAGGTTTTTCTGTGTTTAATAATTTTTTCAATGGACTTGCTTTAGCTGTTTGATTCGTATTTTCAAATTGATGAATCGTATCAATAGGATTATCAACACCTGAAAATGACGATGAATTTAAACCTTTTAACAAAGTTCGTAATGTTTTAGGTTCAACAGGTCCATTTAATCGTAAACAATTGCCACCATCGTCAAGTGTCGACGACGATGCCGGTTGTTTATCTGTTGATGTTAAACGAATTTTTTGTTGATTGATTTGTTCAGTTGTTAGTTTTTGCTGTATAATATAAGGTTTATTATTAATAAAAAAGATTTGTTGATGTGTTGACTTTTTCTCATCGGTATTTTCATTTGAAATTGACGTTCGAGGTAGGAGATTCGTTGTTTCTGTACATGTTTTTATGTTTGATGCAAGTATAGGAATTTGTTTTTTGACGAATGTTGTTGTTGTTGATGATTGTTGTTGAGCTTTTTGAAAGAGATGATTAACAATTGTATTCGAATCTGTAGATGCGCCTGATGTGATAGCTGAGAGAAGAAAATTCGTCGTCGATGGATCGTTAAAATCGATCATCAATGATTGAGATGGATCGTTGTTCGATTCAGTCGATGTAGTGACTTTCGATTCATCGATGGTATTTGCCGATGATTTCGTGCCCATAAGTGATATAACATCGATTTGATTCGATGATTTTGTTTGCGATGGTGAACGAACAAAGTCCGGTTTCAATGCATTGACATTCAATTTGACTTGTTTAATCGATGGATTTGTATTTGACAGTGTCGAATCTTTCGTCGGCGAACAGAGAACATTTTGAACACCTGATAGAACAGCAAATGTCGATTCATTTGTTGTTGTTTTCACTTGATCGAACAGAGCTGGTACACGTGCAAGAACATTCGTATCGATTGTTGTCGATGTTGGAAGAAGATTTTCATTGATACAACGAACATGATTCGTTGTTGATTCACTTGTAGATTTAACAGCTAATTGAGCAATAATCGGAGAAGTAACAGTTGTTTTACGTGGACGACCACGTGGACGTTTTGTTGGTGTAACATTTGCATCGGACGTTTGATTATTAATCAAAACAACCGATTCTGGATTACTATTTGTACAAACAAAAACATTGCCATTGATCGATTCGTTTGACAAACGTTTTCGACGTTTCAATGTTTTTTGTTCATTGTCACAAAATGAATCGATACAATTGGTTAATGTTGCCATTTCGAGAATGTTCGATTTTTGTCGGCAATGTGACCCTTCGAGAACTTGTGTGACTTCCCAAGATTTCGATTGAATCATTGAATTGAAATTAAAAACTTTTTCGACGATTAACGGACATTGAAGACCACATTTGCATGTATTTGGGGATTCTAAATATTGACGAATCGACTCGATTGAATCGAGAATTGTATTTGTTGGACTAGAGAAATTTGAAAAATATTATTGAGAAAAACAAAAGTATATAAATATCTACCTAAGATAAACAACAAAATCATTGTCGAGAATTTTTCTCTGCCATCCATATGGAACAGAAATAAACTCGTCATTATTCGAATTATTTTCATCTTTAACAATAATTTTCGTTAGCGCTTTTGGTTCTTTTTTAACGCGTAGTTTTTTTTCGGAATCAATTGTCGATGAGAAATTAAATGAATCAATATGAATATTATAATTCGTTGTTATTGAACTTTGTTGATCTGTATTCGGTTCGACTTCTTTAATATTTTTTAAGATTTGTGTTACAATTTCAGTTGTTTGCTTTTCATTGAATGTTTCATTCGATTGAACAATTGCTTGTGTTGGCTGTTGAACATTAGTTGTATGAATATTAACATTATAATTATTTACACTAATATTATTTGCAGTTATATTCGATAGATTGGTTGTATTATGCATTGAATGTGTTCGAATTGTAAATGGTGTCGATTTGTTTAATAAATCTTGACTAGAAAGACTTTCATCTATCTGACTAACAAGTGACGATTGTGAATGAACAAAACGAACTAATTGTGATGGCGAAACACTACTACTATTCAATTGACTAGATGATGTTGATGATGTTAGCGGTGGTAGAATGTCATTACAACATGATTCAACTAATTCATCGAGTGAAAGATTATCTTGTTGTTCGAGTTTGTTGGGCGAATGTGTGTAGGTTGAATGATAGGATTCGCTTGTTGTTGACATCATGAGTTCGTTCATTCAGTTGAATATTCATTGAACATGTATGCTAGATTCAATATTGTTGTTGTTGTTATTGTTGTTTTTGATTGAATAGCCATAATCGAATAACAAAGAACGCTTTATTGAACGTGAGAGAGAAGAAAAATAATGATGGCAAAAAAAAGTATTTTTTTTTATTTTGAGAAAAAAATAATAAATTTATTAAAATAAATTGAATTGTTTTCGTTTTTATTTTGAAAAAAAAGAGAGAAAACGCGAGATTAATCGAGCGACATCTATCGACTATTGAAAATAAGGTTGTTTCTAAGTAACAAACATCGAAGATGGTTAACTGTGTTTGATGGTGTATTGAATACATTTTTTCGAGTTGTTTATTCAAGTGCCTTATTGATTCCGATGATAGACAATCAAGAATCAGCTATAACCGATCCACGAGCTGATCTACAGAATTTTTCTAATCGAAAAGATGCCGCATTTCAATATGGGGATCAACTAAAACAGCCGACTGATGTAAGAAATCGAAAATGAATTCGTTTCCTTTAGTTTTGTTGTTGTTGTTGCTATTGAAGAATGTAATAAAATCTGGAGAAAAACCTGAAGAATCAATCATCTACGAAGATGATCCGTATGATACCGAAGAAGTAAAATCGATTTTTTGTGTGTTCTGGAGAAAAAAATCGAACATCGTTGTTTTCAGGCCGATAAGAAATTTCTCGAATCGAAACCAACATGTTTTGTTCTATTCGGCAAGCCAGGTGTTGGAAAAACCGCACTAGCACGAAAATTAGCCGATGATTGGCATGCTGAATTAATCAACAGTAAATTTGAAATATGAACTTGTTTGTTAGTTTAAATAAACGAATATTTGTCTATAGTTGCTGATTTAATAACAACAAATATCAAACAAAAAACTGAAATTGGTATGCATGCACGAGATTTGTTAATTCATGGCGAAGAAGTACCTGATCAAATGATTGCTCGAATGTTAGATATTAAAATGCGTTCGCCTGAAGTTGCACATCATGGTTTGATTTTCTAACATAAAGACAACAAAACATATCAAACAGAGTTGATTTTATTGTTTAGGCTATGTACTCGATGGATTTCCAGTTATGGATGAAAAACTTATGAAATTACGTGATCAAATGGAGTCGATGAAGAATTGGCCGTTAACGCCGGACTATGTGATTAATATTCGTATACCGGATAATGATTTAAGTCAACGTCGACAAAATGAAAAAGTCGATCCTATGACAGGAATGTTGTATATCAAAGAACAGTACGCTCCAACACCGATTGAGAAAAATGTGAGTTGAGAGAGAAGATAAAAACTGAGTGAATGATTAATTAATTATTAATCTAGACAAATAAACAACAAACTGAGAATGATGATGAAGCAAGTGATGACGAAGATGAAGACGACAATGGCGAAGAAGAAGCCGAAGAAGAACAAATAACTGTAAAAATTTTTCAACAAAAATTTCCTCAATTTCGAAGATTTATTTTCTCAGGATGAATTTTTCGCACCAATACCCAATGAAATAACCGAACGATTGGTGACTCGACCTGAGGATATGTCACCGGATGTTGACGAAAGTATTCAGCTCTTTCGTGATCAATTATTACGTTTATTCGAAGAATATATGGCGAGTTTACCACAATCGTATCTAGTTGAATTAGATGGAAATATGTCGCCGACGATTCTATTCGAACAATTAATCGAACGTTTAAATGCTTATCCAATTCGACGAGCAGCTGTTGTACAAAGATTTTTTCCTCCTGAAGTCGAAGAAGAAGAAGAAATCGCACGTGATGGCGGTGAAATGGGTATGCTGAATTGTTAGATCGAATTGAAAGTATTTCTTTTGTTTTTAAATAGAAAACGAAGAAGAAGAAGAAGGTGAAAAAGCAGTGCGTGCTGCTGAAGAAGCACCGCCAGCTGACGAAATGGAAACCGAAGAGTTAATGTTGTCATTGGCTGGATCGAATGTTCTTTCGAATAAATACAAATGGCAACGAAGTCGATGTTTACGGCTCGATCCTGTTGCACTCAAACAAGGCAATCGTGTACCTGGACGGCAAGATTACGCTGTACAGTACGTAGAGTCGAATTTTTAAAGAAGATCAACGAAATTTTCTTTGTTCATAGTTTTATGGACAAAATCTTTGTTCTTTCGAGTAAAGAATCATTGAAAGAATTTCAAAAAAATCCTCGTCGATATATTACACAACCGAGACCACCATGTAAATTGTTTCTCTACGGACCGAAATATTCCGGTGCCGAAGAATTAGGACAAGATATTGCGAAGAAATACAATGCAACTGTAAGAAACTTAGAAAATAAATACGAAAAATCGAAAGTTTTTTCGAAATAGATTATCGATATGTCAGCATATGCTCAACCGAAAATGGACGAACTTCGAAAACAATATATTGAAAATATTCGAAAGGAAGTCGAACGAACAACTGTGGAAAAATTACAGCAGCAAGCCGATGCTGAAGCTGCAGGTTCGTGACCGAAAAAAAAACAAAGAGAAACGAAATTTGTTTCATTTTGTAGAAAAATTAAATCGTGAACCGACGCCAGAGAAATCTGAAACAAAGACTAGCGAAGATCTTGAAGTATCAACTAAAGAAGATAACGAAACTTCCACTGAACCAACTGATGCCGAACAAATTGAAAAAGGTACCAATCCTGATGATGAACAACAACCTACTGAAACAGCTGAAGAAGCTCCAAAACCACCTTCACCACCTGCAACTGAAGAGCCACCGAAAGCGCCTTCTCCACCGCCAAAAGCACCATCACCACCTCCTCCTGCTGCTGCTTCACCAACTGACGTTCCTCAAGACGACCTTCGTGGTCTCGGGCCTGAAGATCAAACAACGGAAGCGATTCCCGTCGGTGAAATCACACCTGATCATCCTGAAGTCAAGAAAGCCGTTGAACAAGCTGTCGAAGAAGCTCGTAATGCAGCTGTAACCATTCCTCCCGATGTGTACGCTGAATTAATGCATAAAGCTATTCAAGAAACCGAACAAGAACATCGAGACAAAAATCCTCAAGGACCATTGTAAATTTTATCTTTCGAAAAGCAAAGATTAAAATCGAAATTTTTTCACATGTTTATCTAGATTTGGCAATTGGATTTTCATTAATTTTCCATATGAAAACGAAGTCTGGACAATATTAAACGAGAAAAATATTCATCCCGATGATGTTATCGTTCTACAAGATAGTAGTGCGCAATTGGATGCTCTACAACAACGTTGGTACAAACAAAATCGTACTGAAATCGATCGAGAAATTCGCGAACGTGAAGAACGTGAGACGAACGAACGACGATTACGAGATGAAGAACAAAAGTATGCAAAAATATTTGACATGAGCAGATGAAAAACAGAAACTTTCGAAATGTTTTTCTTTTCAGACGACGAATGGAAGAAATGAAGCGTATTGCTGAACAAGAACGAAATGAACGAATAGCTGAACGACAACGTCGAATCGACGCTGGCGAAGAAGTCGAAGATGAAGACGACACAGGAGAGAAAGAAATGGAACAAGCCATTCTCGACGATCGAAATTATGAACCGAAAAAAGAAGATTTTATTGATAAAATTCCTGAGACAATTCCTGAAGGTACTTCATTCTTTATCAAAGAATATATTTCATTATCAAAGTTATGTTTAGAGGACGAATCTGCTAGCAAAGAACCCGATCGAGATAAATCGAGTAGTAAGTCGTTTTTTTGTCTTTCTCGTCTATTTCACATTGAAATCATCGTGTAGTTGCATCCGGTCTCGAGATTCATCAGCAACCACCATCGATTTCTGCTCTTGCAACCGATGAAGATGTTCTTCCACCAGCCGGCATCGAACGTGATACATTCATTCAAACAGCTCGAAACGAAATGACACGCATCAATGAACTCATGCGATCGGTTTCGAATCTCTATAATATCGAGCCGATTATCATCGAATTAATGAAAGACGAAAATACAACAGTCAAAACATCCGATGAACTTTCTCACGAAGCGCTCGAGGCACTCGAAAGTACGATCTTGTTTCTTATTTTAGTTTGAAGTTGTATTTTCATTTTAGAACCATTTAAATATACGGTTTTGGAAACTGATAATACCGAAGAAGAAGAACTCGACGAAGAAGAAGAAGAGGAACATAATGAAGAAGAACAAGATGATGAAGGCGAAGAAGAAGAAGTCGATATACTCAAACGGGATCGAAAGAAACATTTGGGTGACACGAGTATCTATGATCCAGTTGCTTTAGCCGACAAAAATGTACTCCTGCCCGGCAAACCGGATTTAATTCTTTCATACAACGGTCAAACATATCGTTTTGCTACTGAAGATAATCGAAATGCATTTCTTCAAAGTCCATTAAAATATTTGCCAATTACTAGATCACCAACAGTATTGTTGAATAAAAATGAAAAGAAAATCGAATTTTGTATTTTCATTTTTAGTTGCCAGCCTTGCGTGTTGTTCTTCTTGGAGCTGAAGGTGCGGGCAAAAGTCTTCATGGACGAGAATTAGCAATTAAATATAATACATTTCATATTAAATTTCGTGAACGTTTACAAGAGTTAATTCTTCCGAAAACGAAAACGAAAATCGGACCGGAATATAACGAAAGTAAGGACGATGCCGATGACGAAGAAGAAGAACAGAAACCGGAGAAACCAGTTGAAGAAGTAAACAAACAACAATTGGAAACATTCGATCGGAATTTCTCGTTCGTTTTAGGTCGAAGAATTAACAGCCGAAGAGGAAAATATCAAAGGTTATTTACAAGATGGCGAATCATTAGCACCTGAAATACTCGACAAACTCATTAAATCCTGGTGGAATGACGAACCCTATCGTTCGCGTGGCTTTGTTCTCGAAGGTTTTCCATCGTCGGAAGAAGAAATCATCTATATGATTGAAAATCAATTGATACCCGATGTTATTATACAACTTAATGTCGAAGGGAAAGATGTTGTCAAACGAATTCTACCGAAACGAATCGAACAATGGAGTAAAAAAATGCAATTGAGAAAAGAAAAACGATCGAGAATCAAAGCGAAGAAAGATCGTGATAAGGTTGTTGTTGATTTAACAAGAAATTCGATTTGAATATTTGGTTTTTAAATAGAAAAAAGCGATGGATGAAAGACGAGCGGAACTGATTGTTGAAAGAAATAAACGGATCGAAGCCGTAAGAGACGAAATGATTTAGAAATTTGCAACAAAAAAAAATCTTGATTGTTTAGGGTGAAACAGTCGAAGATGATGAAATCGAACAGACTTTAGCTGCTGAATTTCCAGTAAAC
>ERZ781399.729-NODE-729-length-33847-cov-4.521011_pt1 | contig 33847 bp, 35 predicted proteins | sample MGYA00511014_ERZ781399 | MGnify/ENA primary metagenome ERZ781399 (study PRJEB29847, sample SAMN06458254) | wastewater metagenome | isolation source: Wastewater bioreactor | place: South Africa: Cape Town | study: EMG produced TPA metagenomics assembly of the...
CTAAGTAAGACTTAGTACTCTATCAACGAAATATATATAGACACACAGAGAGAGAAACAGATAGATTATCTAATCCAATTTCAGTTTCTTTTTATTCAATTATCATGGAGAGAAAAAATACTATCATCAACTCGAGATAACTCTTCTCGTGTTTTGCTTTTCTTTCTCTCTTTTGTACAACTATCATCAACCTACAAAAACAGATATACAAACGCACGCAAATATGACATGTCTTGTTTATTGACAGATTTTCTTCGTTTCAAAAGAAAAAAAAACAAGTCAAGATTACCATTTATCATATTTATGTCTTGCAACACGACGTTTTCTTTCGAAGTAGAAGAAGAACAAAAAGATCTGATTATTGTTTTCTCCGAAAAGAATATCTAATGAACTACTTCGAATATTCATAAGAAATACTTTAATCATAACCTTAGGATAAATAACTACTTCAATAGGTAGCACAAAACGATGCCATTTCTCAAGAGAATACAAAACAATCAATGACCCCTAACAGTTCAAGTACAAAACAACGGAAATTATTCAACTATTCACACAAATCTTGGCATTTTCGGTTTTAGAACGAACAAAAAATAACGTTACTTTGACTTTGTGTTTCATCAGAATTAAGAAGTCATTTAGAAAATTCGATCAATTCGATGATAATAGAAGATTTTTATACGAGTTATGTAAATGAGACACACTTAAATGAACAATATTATTTTCTCTCGCTTAGATATATTTTGTTCTGTTTTGTTTTCTATTGAATTACCCAAAATAAATATTAAATTTCCATCTGTAATTAGCCGACTTCAATTTCCTATTAAATATCTTAAACAAATTCAAGACGCAATATTAACTTACGTACGTATATACAAAAGCAGAATCAAGGGCAAAAAGAAGAATTGTTTTTACTTCTATCATTTTATTTTTTAATCTCCTTATAAATTGTTCACTAGACAGAAAAAATGCACCTCGTATTCAAACCGTAAAGTACACCGACACTCGTGATTCTATATTTTATTCAAATAATAAGATTAATTAAGAATTAGAAATTTCGTCGTTCTTTAGAACACAACAGACATCAATCTTTTCACCCTCAAAAACACATACGATGAAAGTGTAAATAGGTGCCGTATTCATTTCTAAAATGAAAAATATTTATTGATCTAGAAATTAATCACATTTTCAACAATATTAATTTATCTGCTTCAAAAACCTTTTGTCATGACTTTCAGTATATAGTGAGAAATATTCTCTTTCATCAATTCGAGTGTAATCAAATAAAAAAAGTTATTATTCTATTTGAAATTATCTCACAACTAAATAACCTTCTGCTCTCGAGATGTCGTCGTTCACTTGTGAACAACCAATAAAAATCAAAAAATGTTAAATTAACGAACGAACTAAAACAGATCATCATTTCATTTTCATCGATAAAAATGAATTGGACACATCGACGTCCATTTCGACATCAAATCAATTCGATTGTTCCATCGAATAATAAAATTCAACAATTCAATAATCGTCCACGAACATTTCAACAACCGATATCTGATCAACCGATTGATGCTATTCGACTTCAATTAGCTGATTATAATAATTCCTATCATCATCATCCTTGTCCTGTTCATCAACAACGACGAGATCATCATCCTTATATAACAACATTTTCAGATCAACAATCATCGATTCGACGAACACGATCATCGATTCATTCGATTTCAACGATCGAAACAGATTTTGTTCATCAGTGATTTTCATTTTACCAAATCGATCTGTTCCTTTTTTTTTCTAATTGAAAATTTTGTTTAGACGTTTGTCAACAATTCATACTTATCCATCATCACCATCGATTATCGAACAACAAGAAATCATCGATGAAGATCAACATCCAGCAATTGAACATGAACAAGAACAAGTCGAAGTAATAACAGCACAATTGTCAACCGATGAACATGAACAAACAAATCCATCGAGTCAATGTCGAACATGTCTCATGCTTATTGAAATTGTCGATCAACAAGCTCAACAAATTCGACAATATACTGAACAAATATCACAACAAGCAGATCTTTTAGCGAAATTTGCTCGACGTTTAGCAGGAATTGAAGAAGGTATCGATGAACAAAAATCAGATCGAACTTCACAAACAGATTTAAATTAGTTTTTAGTCAATGTTTTTTTTTTGTCTACGTAAAATAGATTTTTGACTCATGTATATTATTACGTTTTCTTTTGTTTAATAATAGAAAAATATAAATAAAATGAACTAAATCATATTACCTTCAAACAAATACGTCATCATGACGTTTTCTCATTAAACTCAATCAAACGTATCATTTTTGCGTTTGTTTGATTTATTAGCTTTCATCCTATATAAACCTATGCATTTCAACAAGATTTTCATTATTCAACTATCACTTATTCTACTTCAAACTTTTCGCTTAACACAAAAAACAAATCAACATGTTTGGATATTATGGTTATGGAGCTCAGCGTGCTGCTCTCAATGAATTAATGACCGATGCTTGGATTCAACGAAATGTTCCTGGTGGATTAAATAGTCCTTTAGGAAAAGCTTTAGATGAATTCTATGGTGGAAATCCAAATCCAACATTTGGTCAAAGATTATTAAACTATCAACAACATTCGGCATATCGACCATATGGAACTAGTTATGGTTATTATCGAGGATATGGTTATTAAAATATTCTTTTTCGCTTTTGCTTTCAATGTATATTGTACATACACTGATATATTCAAATAAATAAATAATATCTTTCAGTTACGTCATTTCTTTTTATATGAAGATCTTTTCTAAACTTATTTGATTGATACACATCGCTCTATCTATTCGATAAAGAATTTGTTCTGGTTTATTTTAGGAATTTGAAATCATTCTCATGTATTTCATTCAAAGTCGACAGTATAACTTTGATACTCGTTCTAGTATTTGACTATCTAAATAAGATATTCTACATAAATCGAATATTGTAAAGCCAAGACAAAACTATGGTTGATCTTGTGTAACATCTGCATCTGTTAGTTAGAAGAAACTTGAAGTTCGATGATTTTCTATGCACTCTTAGAATGACCTTTCTTCAAGGTTTCTTACGTAAGAAATAAACAAAATGTTAGTCAAGAATATCCTTGATCTGACTCATTTGAATGCATTATCATACAGGTATACTTCATGTTTGTTTATGACATACGAAATGCGTTGGTATATATGATGTATTATAGCTATTGACGTCAAATAACTGTGTCATTTTTGCGTTTTACTTATTGTTCCTCATCCTATATATACCTATGCACTTCAACAAGATTTTCATTATTCAAATATCATTTACTTTACTTTCAACTTTTTCTCTTAACACAAAAAACAAATCAACATGTTTGGATATTATGGTTATGGAGCTCAACGTGCTGCTCTCAATGAATTGATGACCGATGCTTGGATTCAACGAAATGTTCCTGGTGGATTAAATAGTCCTTTAGGAAAAGCTTTAGATGAATTCTATGGTGGAAATCCAAATCCAACATTTGGTCAAAGATTATTAAACTATCAACAACATTCGGCATATCGACCATATGGAACTAGTTATGGTTATTATCGAGGATATGGTTATTAAAATATTCTTTTTCGCTTTTGCTTTCAATGTATATTGTACATACACTGATATATTCAAATAAATAAAGCGTTTTTCATTTACTTGATGATTTGTCATAAAAAGAAGAAGAAAGTCATGATTGACTTAAATACGTAGACATAGTCCACTTTTTCTGTGATACAAAGTCAAGAGTTCTCAACAATTGGGTTGAATTGTTCTTTTCCTTTTTTGAAGGTAAAAAGATATCTCATTCTTTGCATACCACGTGTAGAAGCATCTATTGTTCTTTGTTCTGATAAGATGCTAGTCATCACTATTATCTGACGATAGTTTTTTTTTTGTCTTAATGTTGTTTTCAAAAGATTTTAAATAAAAGATTCTCATGATGAATAAACTGAATCTTTTGATTATTTATTCGACTCTCATTTTTCAAATTAATGGGCAATTCATAGGAAATGAATCAAATGAAACGACTCCAGACACAACTTCTATTGAAACATCTACAATCACAATTCTAACTACGACTGAAACACCAATTATAACAACTACTACTACGACTCGTAAGACTTTAAATGAAATCAAACGAAATGAATTGAATTTATTTTTAAGCGGAAACTTGTGCGGTTGATTTGTCTGAATATATGAATGTAACAGTACGTGAATCGACCGGATTTACTGCGGTGATAAAATATAACTGTACAGGGATTGATATATCTCAATTAGGCGTTTTTGTTAATGAAAGCAAATTTGATGGTTGTAATTTTGAAGAAAATACTGAAGAAAATAATTCTATTCGTTTAAATTGTATATCTATTGAAAATAATGCTGGAAAAAATTGGACTTTTAGTATAATTCAAACGAATTTCAATGAACAAATTGTTGTTAATCAATCATTTACAATTACATTGTCACCTCTATCTCTCAATTCAATCAAAAATCTAACCATTAAAATCGATGAAGATATTTCATTTGCAACAATTTTTATTGAAAATTGTACAAGCATAGCTAACTTAGAATATTTAGTTGTTCAATGTAATGTCAATGATTCTGAATATGAAGGTCTTTCAGAAGATTGTTCAATCATCTGTTCGGATATTGAACCTGGTTCGATCTATGATTCATCGTTAATTCGTTTACCAATTCCAATTTTCGATCAATTTAATCAAACATTCGAAGAAGAACATCGTTCGATTCTTTATGAAACAGGTATAACAAAAAATAGTTTTGCTTCTTTAGTAGAAATTCAGATTTTAGAGCTTGATCGAGTAACAAATTTGCAGTTTAATGACACTTCTAATTCGATTTCATTCGATTGTCCTCGTGGAAATTATGATAGCATTCTTTTGACTTGTTTTGCTCAAGATCAATCTTGTTCAACTAATGAAAAAACTTTGAATTTAACTATTGAACATTGTTCAAATGAAACATCAATCGTATCTTTATCTTCATTGATCACACAAGGTGTTTCATACAAATGTAATGCTTTTACAAATAAATTCGACTTTCGTCAAGTTAAATCTGATAATCTGACTGTTAAGACATGTAAATCAAAGTCAATCGATTCGTATAGAAAAAAAAAACAAACGTTTCTTGTTCATTTAGCACTTCAATCAGCTTCACTTGACAATCCTTCGATGTTCCAGTATTTGAATACAACAAATGTTTCTTTAGATCTTTCGATCCACAGCGATTATGATTCAATAGAATCAGTTTGTTCAGTTGATTCCAATACAATTGATCAAACTTCGAATATTTGTAGTAATTTAACTATTACTAATCCACCTCAATGTTCGACTAATATTCAATTGAAAACAATTCGTGGTTGTAATTATTTTTGTTATTTTACTACAAAGAAAACGAATTATACTCAAAAGATATCGAAGAATTATTCTGTAACAATTTGTAAGAAAGATTTGAAAACAATGAATAAAATGACAAACTTTATATTGTCTTAGATCCTTTAAAACCAATTGTAACTGTTACGGGAATTGCATCTCGATGGGTTACCATCAATTGGACATTCAGTGAAACTGTTTCTAAGAAAGCTTTTCAATTGATTAAAGAAGGAAACGTTATGTTTACTGGAGATACAACATTGTCTTCATATAATTTTACAGATCTTACCGTATATACCAAGTCAGTTCGTTTTGTTTTATTTTCAATTCGCCATTGTTATTTAAGATTTGATTTTAGTTATAAACTCGCAGTTATTTTAATTTCAAATAGAAATGTTTCATCGAATCTGTCATCTGTAACGACGTTACAAGAAGGTATTCAAAAGAATTGAAATCAAAAGAAAACGAATTCTGATAAAATTGAATTAGCTCCACCGATTCCAAATGCAGAAGATACAAAAAATAAAATAATTCCATCGAATCAAAGTACAACTGCAGATACTCATCAATATCCAATCGAACTTGATACTTCATTATTTACGGCCTCATATGGTCCTGTGATTTCCTATAAAATCTATGTTCGACAAGGTTTTTTACTTTTGTGTTTTTAATCGAAATCTGTGTTACATAAATATCGATTTAGATCAAACGAAAACATCGAGTTCATTAAATCCAATCGGAACATATTCTCAAGCGTATTCAAATGAATCGCTTGATTATTTAGCATTGATTATTCTAATATCAAAAACAGAAATCAATCGTACGAATATTTGTTTTCGTTTCTCGTTCAACTTCGACATTGATCTTCTAGTTTAGTCCGAGTAACAAAAACCAAAATGAAATTATTGATCGGCAATGAAACGACTTGTTCTCAACAATCCAATGCAACAATTCCTTGCAATGGACAATTAAAATCTGACAAAACTTACAAGTAAATTGTTTTTTTTTCTCATAGAACGAACAAAACAAAAACAAATTGATGAATTTAGACTTGTTGTAAGTGGATGTACAATTGTCGGATGTACCAATGTTCTTTCTCAATCATTTCACACGCAAAGTCTCGATTAAATCAGTTTCAATGATGATTCATCATTTTTTTTTGTGTTTCTCTTAGAAATTCCACCTCCACCACAAGACGAGCCAAGTTCGAAAGCATGGATTGCTGTTTTTCCTGTTCTATTCGTTGTTATTATTATTCTTGTTTTGGTTATTTGGAAACGAAGAGAATTAGAAAATTGTTATAAATCAAAGCCTGTTCTACGTCGACCAAAAGACAGAATGTACGTGTAAGAATATCGTTTTGATTTACAAAATTAAAAATCAAATTGAATCGTTTTTTTTATTTCTAAAAGAACTTTTGATAGACAAAGTGGAACCGAAAGAATCCAAATGAGTTTAATCATCGAACCAGTCAGGTAGATTTTCATTTCAAAGTTTTTCAATTGTGAATTTATTTTGCAAATGATTTTAGACCAAAATATTTATTTCAATATATTAATTTAACAGCTGAAGATGAAAAAGCGATTTACAACGAATACAAAGTTCGAACAAGAAAACTTTATTTTTAAAAGAAAAATAAAACTCTTTGAATTTGAAATGAAAAGGATTTAGAAGATATGTCTCCGACATTTCGTCAATCGCATATTGGTTCCGAACATTCGGCTTACGATCGTTATGCGAATATTAGTGCACGTGGACCTTGTACGATCGATTTCGTTTTTCTATTCGAATTGAATTTTTCTTTTTCAGGGAATCATACAGCAGTTCGTTTAGTCGGAGATGATCGTGTTCATGATTATATCAATGCCAATCAAATTCCGGTTTCACATCAAGTTTTTCTTCTTTCAATTCTCATTTCTCTTTGTTTTTGTTCTTGTAGAGTTATGATAATAAAAAAATGTATATCGCTTGTCAAGGTCCAATAAAATCGACTTGTCAAGATTTTTGGGATATGATTGTTCAATTTCAAGTTCCAACAATAGTTATGTTAACTAAATTAGAAGAAAGAAATCCGCATAATGTTGCCAAACCTTTAGTAAATCTTCGTGGATTCTATTTGATTTTCAATTCAATTCGATTTTAGTCGAAATGTTACGGATATTTTCCAATGAATGTCAATCAATCGATGAGATTTGGAACGCTAACAGTTAAAGTTACACGAATTGAAAATAATTCTCGATCGGACATAGAAATTCGTCATATTCTTATCTCTGACGTAGATTTAAAACCAAAAGAAAAAACATTGATCTTTCATTTTGTTTTCGTTTTTTTTTTGAAGAATGCTAACAAATCCTACAGTTTAATTCATTATCATTTTACTGGTTGGCCGGATTATAATGTTGTTGAAGCAGGAAGATTATTTGATCTTATTGAATTTATAAACGATCATCGAAAACGAGAATTTAGTTCAAATCCACGAACAAAACTTATCGAATCGAATCCAACTGTCGTACATTGCAGGTTGAGTTGCTTAGTAAGATTATGCGTTGAAATCATTATTGTTTTCGATTTAGTGCGGGTGTTGGACGAACGGGAACTTATATAGCTGCGGAAACCATCGGACGTTTACTTCGAAAATGTCCCGATTCGGAATTAAATACGATGAAACTCGATGTCATGGGAATTGTTTTTCAATTAAGACAAAATCGATCGAAAATGGTTCAAACCAAAGTAGAATCTTCGCATTTTCTAATTAAAACTCGAATTTATCCAATGAAATTCTTCTAGGAACAATATCTATTAGTTAATCGTTCTGTTGAAGAATATTTAAGACGAACTGATAAACTTCATTTCAGTAAACTTTTCTTCTTGTTTTTTTTTGCATCGAACTTATTATTTTGTTTTCTCTCTCAGTAAAAGCCCGATCGAATTTGCCATCAAATGCAAAACGAATATCAAGATCACAAAGATCTTCATCGTACTATGTTGATATTCCATCAGAAAGATATTCACAAAAACGATCGAGTACAGTTACACATGTTTCGGATGCATCATCTGAACTATCAGGTTACAGTTATGATCATCATCATCAAGAACCGCCTTTACCACCGAGACGAACAAGATACTAACAAAACATACTTTTATCTGTACAGATCGTTTTTACTCTTTTGCTTCTTTTTTTTACTAATTAAAAATGATCTTTTCTGGAAAATCGAATTTATCGATATTGATGAAATCGATTGACATTTTTGAGCTGAGGAGGTCGTTCTTTAGCTTGCTGCTTTTTACATTGGCAACGTTGTGCTTCGGGAATATTTCGCATGACTTCAGAGACATGTTGACCACAACCTTAAATCGATTGTTGACTGACGAAAAATGATTGAAGTTTAGGTGATACTTTCTCACCTGTCCATGTTGTTTTTAAACACGCTGAACATTGGGCTGCTCGACACATTTTTTCTTGAATAATCGATTCGAAAAATAAATGAAAAAACAACAAAAAAAGAACGAATAGAAAACGCGCATTTTCGTTTATTTCAATTGAAATTCTGCTAAAACTGCATTGTGATCAGTCGCCCCTTTTGTATCGATAATTTCACATTTAGTTAAATTCCATTTTTGTAAAACTTTTCGTTGAATATAAATATAATCGATTCTTGTTCCATACTCACAAGTTACAACATCTTCATCTTTCAATTCAGGATTAGCAATTCGAAAAACATCTTCATATTTCCATGTGTTTGTTAATAAATCTGTCAAATCAAAACGAGGTAATTCCCAACCAGATTGTCTTCGTTTTCCTTCGACAATATTTTGATAATATTTATCCGAATAATCGTCTCGAGTCAAAGCATTGAAATCTCCTAAGAGAACATCGATCTGTTTATCATTGGGTCGAAATTGTTTGATTTGTTTTAATCGATGATCTTCATTTAAATGATCCAAATGTGTCACAGCGAATAAATGATTTTGTAAGAATGGATGTTCATCATTGAAACGACATTGAAGAATGGATCGTTGTCCACCTGAACAAGAGACACTTGCCTGTTGACTTGATGTTGATTGAATTGAATATTTTGATGCGAGACCATTTCCACAATATCTGTTGTAACTGGTTTCGAATTGAAAATAATTTAAACCGAGTTCTTGACAAAATTTTTGCCAACCATTGGTTTTATCAACTTCTTCAACAGCTAATAAATCGAGATTTAATGGCTTTAAAATCGAAATTAATTCATTGAGGTTATTTTGAAATCGAGCATTTTGAAAACCATGAACGTTTATTGTTGCTAAACGAAATATTGGACTTGTCATCGATCGTAAGGCCATATGCAATTTACTAATATTTCACTTTTTTTCTTTACTCTGAGTGACTGAGTCATGTCATGTCATGATTGTGCAATATCCAATCAAAGCAAAGCGCTCTTAGTGAAGACAAAATGAAAAAAGATTTTATTTAGATTTCAATTCAACAAAAACTGCATTATGATCAGTAACTCCTTTTGTATCGATAATTTCACATTTATTAACGAAAAATCGATCGGTTAAACGAGGATGAAGAAAAACATAATCAATACGTGTTCCATACGCACATGTAGAAACATCTTCATCTTTCAATTCAGGATTAGCAATTCGAAAAACATCTTCATATTTCCATTCGTTTGTTAATAAATTTGTTAAATCAAATCGAGGTAATTCCCAACCGGATTGTCTTCGTTTTCCTTCGACAATATTTTGATAATATCTATCGGAATAATCGTTTCGAGTTAATGCATTGAAATCTCCCATAAGAATATCGATCTGTTTTTCATTTGGTTGAAATTCTGCGATTTGACTTAATCGACAATCTTCATTTAAATGATCTAAATGTGTTACAGCAAATTGAATTTGTTCGAAACCTTGTAATGAACATTGCAGAAAGGCTCGTTTTCCTCCTGGATATGAGTCAGTTACTTGATTTTCCGAGCAAATAATCGGATGTCGACAAGCAAAACCATTTCCGAAATATTTTCGATGTGCCATTCCGCAAGCCGAATAATCAAAACCAAGACGTGATCGAAACTTTTTCCATTTGTCATCATCTTGAATTTCTTGAACAGCGATTAAATCGAGATTCAATTCGCTGAATATCGATACTAAATCCGTTAGATTACTTTCATATTTCTCAGGATGACGAAACGAAAATACGTTTACAGTCACAAAACGAAACGTTGACATTTGACAAAAATAATCGAGTTTACTCAAAGGAAAAACAAAAAAAGCAAACTGACATCTACATTCTTTGAGATAATTTCTCTTTTGAAATGAATGTGTATTGGTTTTTATTTGTACGAAAGAGAAAGAATTGGTTTTGACTAAGAGACAAAACGAGACAAAAATATTCATTCGAAAAAATGAATTCGTGAAGAAACGAAATTCATTTCAAGCAAAACAAAATCGATTCACAAATGGCCATTTGTTTGAAGATCAGAAAATAAACGTTGATATGACAAAGATTTTGAAATAGCAACTACACTTGAAGACTAAAAACAAAATCCGTTCAAGATTATCTTCTTCGAAAGAAAAACAGATCGGTTTCTTACAGGATCTGAATGATTCACTTTATCGAAATGAGAAGATGTACTTGTTGAAATTGTTGTTCTCTTTGCTAAACTCGAATTTTCATTTCTACAAACAAAAAAGTTTTGTTTGCTTTTTTCTTCGTTATTAATAAATTTACGTGATATGCGGTTGTAGAAGATCTTCTTCGTAAACTTGATTGGCTGCATCGCAACGTGGAACATTTCGTTTTTTAATAACTAATCGAACAATCGACGCGTTTTCGATTTGTATCGGTGACTTTGCTGTTAATCTCAATTGATTTCCTAACGAATGAAAACCGGCATAATCAGCTAAATCAGCTGCTGTCAATCGATGATGATTAACATCAGTCAACGAACAACAAGCTCGTTCTATTAGAATAGCACAAATATTTTGATGGCCATTTTCTGCAGCCTAGAGACAAATTAAATTCTCCGATAAGAAATCTTTGTCACAGATGGTGTTTTATTTGAAAGAATGAACAACTAACCACATGTAATGGCGTGTTGCCGAATTGATCACGAAGAATCGTGCCATTTCGATCTAATAAATAAGAAACAATGTTTTCGTTTCCACATTGAGCTGCGAAATGAAGAGGCGTCAAATTTTGATAATCAACTTCGTTGATATTTGCTGATTGTTTCTCGATTAACCATTGAACAATATGAAAATGAGAATATTTACAAGCTAAATTTACCGAAATCAATCAATCAAAGACAAAAAACAATGAATTAGAATTTGTTATTTACCGAAATGTAAAGCATTCAAACCGTTTTGATTTCTCAATTGAATATTAGCTCCATGTCCAATGAGAATCTGAATTGTTTCTAACGAACCATTTTTCGACGCTAAATGCATCGGTGTTAACAATTGATTCGTTTGTTTATTAACAATATGAGCCGATTTCGAGAGAAGAATTTTCAATGATTGAATATTTCCATGTTGACAAGCGTAATGTATCGGTTGAAAACCGTTGTACGATTGAATACTTGGATCAGCCAATTGATCATTGAGAAGATATTCAAGAACTTGTATGCAATTGTATTTAGCAGCGAGATGTAACGGCGTATTTCCTTGTTCATCTCGAGTCGACCAACGAAATTTTGTCGAGAAATTATTAAGATTAAATAGAAATTGAAGTATATGAACTTGATTGCAAACTGATGCATCGTGAACACATGTTGCGCCGTGTTCTGTCCGATATTGATGAATATCAACATGTTTTTCATCGAGAAAATATTTTAAAATATCTAAATGACCGTACCGACAAACATAATGAACTAATGTTGATTTATATTGATCACGAATGGCGAAGATTTCCGATGATGAAAGTGATTGAATATGTGTTTTTATCGTTTGGAAATCACCTTGTTCACAAGCGGTGAATAAAATATCTTTGAGATTGGTTAGTGAAATCATTGAAAAACAACAATGTTCACCATTTCAAATGTGACTTCAAGGAAAAACACAATCTGTCAACTAACATCTATGACTCACTTTTATTTTTCCGACACGTCGATAGAGGACTCTTCTTACTCTGTGTGTGTGTGTTGACTTATATGAAGGAAAATTCTCTTTGAACAACATCATCGACATTTGAATATTCTTTTTACAGCTGTTCGTAATGAGTCTGTAAATTGAAATTGAATGAAAATAACGATTAATGACGAGAAATTAATCGATCCAACGGCAATTCGTAGATGATATTTCGGTGGTTTCATAAAAAATGACATGAAGACAAAAACAGCGTAAGGAAAACAAATCATCGAAATAAATCCAACTAAAATAACTAAATGTCGAACTAATTTCAATTGACATTGTGTACGACGAAGAACATTCAACGGTATTGTTCGTTTATTCAAACGACGAATATATCGAACTAATTTCATGTAAACGAAAAGAATCGATATCATCGGAATCACAAACACACAATGCGTTATAAACACTATTGAGAATGTAAATCTCAGTGGGATTTGACACATTTGATTGTCAACATCGTATTTAAGTTGATTGGTTAGTAGAAATTGTAATGGATAAATAAAACCAAATAACCAACTGAAAATGATCAACAAAATTTGTGTTCGATAAGTTTGCCAAAATAAATCATAGGGATAAACTGAAATTGTATAAGAATAAAGCGATTGAAGGAAATACGAGAGATTTTGAATCGAACTTAAACTATAACCGAGGTAACCGTAAAGATAACAAAATATATCAGCGAATTCTATTTGATTGAAATCATTTCGAAATGAATAAACAAACGAACCAAATGAATTTATCGATAAAATTAAAATCGAGAAAAATGAATTGGCGACTAAAAATATTGCTTTCGTATGACAAGTTCGATCATAGAAAATGACTATTAAAAAGAATATTGTCAGTACAATTGATAAACTACTACAGATTATCATTGACAAATCGATTGTTAATAAAAACCAATTATCAATTTGCTTCATCATATTTCCCATTGAGGCTATATGATTTATTCGAAAAGAACAAATTATTATTTCAGCCTACAAAGAATTCTCTTTATATTAATAGAAATTACTTTTTTAATTAAAAATCCACCTATCATCAAAAGAAGATTTTTCTACGTCAATCTAATGTGCATTCAGACGAAAGTCTCTGTAGGCTTTCTTTTAAATCTCTTGATTAGTTCTAATTCAGTCAAAACCATTTATCTTTTTTTTTATTGAAAGTACCAAGTGTTCTCTCTCTTTCTATTCTAATGGAAATATAAGAAGAAAAGAAGATAAACAATTGATAAAACACGAGTTAACATCATCAAAATATGTCAGAAGCATATAGCTCCAGGCCATAAAACACAAGATAGAAACGAATAAATTACATTGATAAATTATTCAAGAACAAAGTTCAACGCACAACGTCATGTGATTCTTTTCATCTAGGCAATTTACTAATTTGAAAAATTAGAAGACACAAAAAAAGCATATTTATTTATTATTCTAGAAAAAGAAAATACAGAGATTGTCTTTGCTTACGAAAAGACGAGTTTTAAGAAACTGTTGAAGCAACAGCATTCGGTTTTTTATCGAAAAATTTCAATAGAGATTTCTTTAATGGTTCTGTATATTGAATTAAACCAATAAGAACACATAAAATCGATGAATTAACAAATATATAAGCAAAACGTAATTTATATTTCGGTGCTTGATTCATAAAAGACAAAAATATGATGAACATATATGGACAACAAACGGCAATTAAAATAATAATTTCAGCGACAACACGTTGAACCACTTTCAAATGATTTCGAGCACGAATCAATGTATTCGATGGCATCGCTATTTTACCGATTTCTCTAACATATCGAGCTAATTTTCGATAGATATAAATCACTAATGATATTGGAAGAACTGTCGAAAAACAAATACTATAGATCTTAGCAAATGTTGGTCGAAGTAATAATTCACATATTTGATCATTGAAATCGTAAACGATCGAATTCGTAAATAGAAACGGTAGACAATAGATAAAACTATAGATCCACGATAGACCAATCAATAAACATTGAACACGAATTGTTTGCCAAAAGAAATGAATCGGATAAACAACAATCACGTAACGATACAATGATTGAAGTAAAAATGAACAATTGAATACGGCAAAAGTGACATATCCAAAATAACTTCGAACGACACAATACGAATCTTTATATTCAATTTGATTAAGATCATTTTTCAATGTAAACATCGAAAAACTAATCATTGATAAACCGACGAATAACGATGATAAACATGTATTACCAACTAAGATCATTGGCACTGTATGACAACTTTTGTCAATGAATATGACCAATAAACATAAAATATTCAAATAAACAATTGAAAATGATAACATCAATGTTAACATATCAACGGGAATAAACCAAAATTCATTGTCAATTTGCGTCACATTGTCTGAGAACATTTTTCTTGTTTTTTTTTCTTGTTGTTTAAGATTTATTGGCCACAAACTATGGATCGATGTTTGAGAGAGAAATCAACTTGAAATGAATCTATCGAGAGATATGATCAATACTTATTCTTATTTCATCTGTTTTCAATCATTTTGCATGATCATACTCACAAACATTTCTTGATTAAATATTAAAAAGAATTATTAATCATTTTATTTTATCAATCCATAATCATAATTACTTTTTTCCTCTCTTTTCGAATTACATTCGGTACATTTATTTTTATTAGACAATCATCTTTATATTTGCTCATAGGTTTCATGCGTACCAAACATAGAGCAAAGACTATTCTCCTTAAAAATAAATAAATATAACCGCAGATGTCATAGTTTATTAAGAAATAAAAATACACAATTTTAATAAAATTAATGAGACTTGAGGATTAAACAAGATTGATTAAGTTATTATGTAGGAACTTTGATTTGGTTAAATATTAAACTAAAGGTTAAGAAGAATTTTTCATCTTTGGAATTTGAATAAAAGATTTTCTAAGTGGTCGATTATAATAGAATAGAGTAATTAATACAAATATCAATGAAATCGAAATAAATGAATAACCTATTCGAAAATGATATCGAGGTTGACGATTAAATAATGATAAAAATAGAAAAATCATCATGGGAAAACAAACAATCGTCAGAATTAAAATTAACGTAATCGTTCGTCGAACCATTTTCAATTCTTTTCGTGCACGACGAAATTTTTTTCGAGGAAATATATGTCGTCTCAATTGTTTAACATACTTAACTAAATTAAAATAAACAATTATTGTCAATGTCAATGGCAAAACATAAATCATAAATGAAATATACATTGATAACCATGAAATTCGTAGTGGAACTTGACAAATCTGATTGTCAAAATTGTAAACAATTTCGTTTCGAACAAAATAAGGAATCGAATGAACAAAACCAAAAAGCCACGTGAATACAATAGAAAACAATTGAAAAACAATTGAATTACATAGAAAACATGCTGGATAAACAATAGAAATATAACGATAGAATGATTGTAGAAAAAATGAATAATAAATTGGTGCTGCGAGACTGTTTAACAGATAGCCTCGAAATGTACAATACATATCTTCGAAATAAGTTTCGTTGAAATCATTTTTCAATGAAAATATCGAACAATTTATGAGTACTAATGCAACGGCTAATATTGATAAACAAGAGTTGCCAACTAATAACATAGAAATTGTGTGACATCGTCGGAGAAAAACAATTAAAAATAAAATACCTAACGATAGGATAACAACAATACAATTACAAATTATTTCGAAAATATCCATTGATATAAACCAATATACGGTTGGTATTGAAGTCAAATTTTTGTTGAAGTCAAACAACATTTTCATCTAAATTATTCGAACGATTTTATGTTATGAAAAATGAACTCTTTTCTTTTTTTGTTTCTGTAGAAATGAGAGTTGAGAAAGAGAAGAAAAATGAAAAACTTCCTCTCATGAATAATTTATGTTTTTAATTTTAACTCATCATAATGACATTATCACGTTTGCAGAATCATGAAAAAATTCTCTGTCGTGTTACTTCAAAAGTATTCGGACGGACGTGGAAAATATTCTATGCAAAATTTGAGCTTATCTCAGGAAAAAGAGGTAATGATAATAATAATAATAATAAAGAGACAAGGAAACATAGTCTAATGCTTTCTTTATCATTATCAGATTGCCATAGGTTTTTTACCTATTTTTCGAGTTAATGCACCTAAGCTGATAACATCAATTTTTGAATAAATATAATTAGAGTATATGTATTATTGACTTTATATTTATCTGCATCATCAACGTGAATCTTTCACACAACCTTTTTAAAGATTATATTTTATTTATCCACCCTGAATTCCAAAGTCCGTTCTCTCTCTAATTACTCGTACATTTATTCAACGAAGTTCATGGTTAATACACAATTTGTTCACGTATTTTAAAAGAAATGTTTTGATGTTGATGTCTCAAAAGAAGACTTTCAACATTCTCTAATAATTCTAAGTATGAGTAAATTTAGCAAACCACTTTAACATTTCTAATCCATTTGATTTGTAATTATATTCTGTCTTCTTCAAAATTGTCCTCGTAAGCATTTTTGCAATGGTTTTGTATAAATAAATAATAAAATATTCACAAATATATGAAAGTAACCGAATGTACATCGAAATAATGATTTAAACATGTATTATATAATTGGTTAACAGAGTATCAATTGAGATCAAGTGAAAATTGACAAATTTTTGCTTGTAAAACAAACGAGTCTTCAAATTCAATCCGACGAAAAATCATTCGAACATTATGATATCATTTGGGAGATAAAGTCTATTGAAAAGTTATATTTCATTCACATGAATCTAATCGCAACAGAATTTTGTTGTAAATTAATTGTTTCTCGTTGATTTGATTGTGAAGATATCGATTTAGATGAAGATAAAAATAGAAAATGTTTCAGTTGATTAGATTTACACAATTTAAATGTTATTTAAACGGATGTCGAAACGGAACGAACGATCATAAAAACAGGAAATGGACAATAGGATATGAAGTGTTTTATTATGATCAAAAGAAAGATTTGAATTCCAAATTCGTTTAAGTTTTTTTTTCCCAAATGTTTATCAGTTCTAATATATTTTATCAAGAAGAACTATCTCTATCTCGTTTTTTTTTCACACATTCTAATGTGTGAGAATTTCAACAATTTGTAAATAAGAGAAAAGAGAAAGTCTCTTTCATATGTTTATCACAAACGAGATAATAAATTTCAATAGCCGATCGTTCACGTTCGATTTGTTAAATGTATGTATATTGTGTGTTTCTCAATCCATTAACTGAATTAGTTGAATCAATACTTGATTGAAGTATTAAATAACATTTAGCAAATGTCAATTTTCTCTTGATTTAACATGTATAAACGTGATGATTGTACTCTCATTTTTTTCTCTTTCTTTTTTATCAGAATAATTATATGAAAAAAAAATGAGAAAAAAATTTGTGTTGTTATTGATTTTATTCTATTATCATATGAAAATAAAGATACAATACATGAACAACATTTGTGTACAAATAAAAAAACGAAGAGAAAAAAAAAGAGAGAGTGAGAAAGAAAGAAAGAAAGAAAGAAAGAGAAAATGAATCTATCCAAGACAGTTGAGAAGTTTTTCTTGATTTTTTTCTAATAAATCTAAATATTTAGTATAATAATAATCCCATTGTTGAAGTCGTTCTTTATATTGATGAAATTGTTGTTTCCATTCGATTTCATCTTTACTTATATTTTCTATTTAGAAAAAAAAATAAATAAATAAAATTTCGAATAGAAACAGGAAAAAATAAGCAATCGAACAAACCAGTAGCACTTGTTAATTTCGGAATATAATCCAACCAAAATGAACAAAAATCTGCTCTCAAAGCTGATTCATGTTGAGGCGGTTGATTTTGACTTAAATATTGATTTAGAACGATATTTTCTTTGGTTGGATACTTGTATTGATGCCATTCATTTGCCCAATGAGCTTCATGATGTTGATTTGGATTACTAGAATTCAAATTGACACAATTTTTCTTTATTTGACATGAAATCAATCCAATAGAACACGAAGACAAAGCAGACGAAGCCAGATTTATTTTTCTATTTGATAAATGATTTGTCATTTGCATGATTTTCTCATTTATCATCATTCTACAGATGGAACACCCAAAGAGACAAGACGACAAGCAACAATTCTTGTTGTTTCTCCGTACCTATATTTAGCAAAATTTGCCCAATAATTCATTATTTTGTTACTTGAAAGTATTTCTTCGGCTGTATAATGAAGATCATCTGTTGTATTTAATGGCTCACCAAATATAAACATAACTTCATCGCCTATTTACATTGAAAAAAAGAAGAAGAAGAAGAAGAAGAAATAAATTGTTGAATGTCTCTGTGTTTGTTTTACCATGTAAGACTCCCATCCATTCATGCCATGGACTTACTGACGAACGCAGAGTAAAATGATAGAAATAAACATGAATATTTTCTTCAGCAAATTTATTTGCTAAATAAATCGTTGGACAAGCTAAATGATAATCACCTGAAAAAAAAGCAAGAGAAAATTCTATTCGATTGTCTGTCAATCATCTTTACCAATTGCATGACTCAATTGAATGGCATTCCGAACGGTATTATTCTTATCATTCCAAATTGTGTACGTTTGTAGAATACTTTCGATGACCATGGATGTTGCTTTCGTTGGATAAATAGGAATATATTGAAAATAATCTTGAATTGCCTTTTCAAATGTCGGATAATCGACGTAAGCCAAATGATTATGAGTCATGTTTCCGTGAGGAATATAAATATTAAAATAAGCTCCTTCATCTCGATTGACACCGAGCAAAATTGGACATCGTTTATAATCTCCGTTTTCAATCATTTGTATCGGATCATAAGGAATAAAATCTGAATCAATAACAGGAACATAATTATATCCAATGGGACCACCATTGTATGATTCAAGTATCCACGAAACACTGTACTGTTCGTGACTTAAGATTGGATAATGTTTGACACATTGAAATTTCTGTTCAGTTGTATTCATTGACTTTTGACATTGTTGTGGAATATATGCATATTCAGGATCATTTGGACCAGCATTCCAACGATCTTGAATATATTTTGTCATTGTATCTAAGAATTTTTCTGAACGATATTTTGCAATTTCAGGTGTAACAACAGCCCATTTAGCTGTTGGACCTGAACTTTGAAGAATTGCATTGTTAAATAAATGACGAGATTTAGGCGATAACATATGTAAACCAATCGAAACTCCACCGGCTGATTCGCCAAATAGATTGACTCGATCTGGATCACCGCCAAAACTGGCGATATTCTCATGAATCCATTCCATAGCCAATAATTGATCGTAAAGACCTTGATTTCCAGGTGCATCGTGCGTGCCCAAATAAAGAAAGCCCAATGAGTCAAGACGATATTCTATTGAAATAACAATTACATTTTGAGTTGCCGCTAAAATCGATCCATCATAAACTTGTAATGTAGTCTACACACACACATATATTGTGATTTTATTCAAAAAAAAAAACAAATTGAATCAACATACTGAACCCGATGTAAATCCTCCTCCGTAGACCCAAACCATAACAGCTAACAATGGTTGTTGTCGAGCTGTCACCGGCGTCCAAATATTTAAATACAAACAATCTTCACTCAACGGTGTAAACGGTGCCCAAATCTTTTCTCCAGTCGCATTAAAACTATTGATAAGCATTTGATAACATGAATTCGGTAGTTTCGTTGCATTGTAAACTGTGCCTCTTGGCCACGATCGTTTGCCAATCGGTTTCTGAAAACGATATTGTCCAATAGGTGGTTCACCATACGGCACACCCAGATACGCATAGACACTTTGAGGTTCAAATGAGACTGTTGTTAAATTCGATGTATTAACAATGAAATCTGATCGTAATCCACGTAGAAGACCTTGGCTTGTACATCGAACTAAAGGATCTGATGATTGAATACATGAATGACAACAGATTTTCCTATTGACAATGAATAAAACAATAACAATTAAATTGAACATTGCTAATCAAATAGATCGAGTTTTATATTGTCTGTCGAATAAATGTTCTTTTTTTTTTATTTTCTATTTATGTGCTGTTTTCACATTTACCAGTTGGAGTAATTATCGACGAGAGACAAACGAGAAAGAAGAAAAAAGAAAAAAAACGATTCTCTCTTTCTCTCTTATTCTCTCGTTTGCCAAACATTTTCCTTCTTTTTCTTCCCATTTTCTTCTTCTCCCCTTCTACTTCTTCTTCTTCTTCTACTTCTTCGTCTTCGTCTTCTTCTTTTCTTATTCGATTTATCAATACAATTAATCATAATCGGTAGAAATCCTCGATATAGTTGTTAAAGTGCCTTTCGATCATCAGATCTTGTTTAATTCAATCTGACGTAATAATTGACTTGTTGTCGACACCTTCAAATGAAACTTTTCACTTCAATGAAAACATCTTTTATCAATTAACGAGAAGAAAATCGTTTTTTTTTTGTTCTGTCGTCTTGTTTTTTAATCATTTGAACACGAACGAATCGATTAATCGGTTAATCGGTTTTATAGTATTGATAAATTTCTTTCATTTTTCTTCGTTTTGTCAAAAAAAAGAAAGAGAATATGGTTTGTCATGTCTCATGAGAACAAAATAGATCGAAATGAATATGAATTAAACGATTCGTTGGCCCATAAATACATGTCGATCGAGTCTGTCGGTGTTAGTTTCTTATTGCTTCGAGGTATATTCACTAACTATTTTGTTTATTTCTTATAATGACAAATCATTGTTTACTAGACAAGAGAAAAAAGGAAGACAGATCAATTTCTTTCTCTCGTTTTTTTCTTTTTTCTATGGATCGAATGATACCCTTTAGGCATCAGAATATCATATAATGACAACCTTATTTTTTTTTCTCTCTCTCTCTCTCTCTCGATCTCGTCAATCGATTCCTTCCAGAAATAAAAACTATTAGATATTTAATCAAATCATTCTTTTCGCTTGTTTTTCTTCGCTAGACTAGAAGGGAGAAAAAAACGCCAAGACGATGCAGAAAAAGAACAAGAAATTACATATCAAATAACACAAAAATCTAAATGATCAAAACTAAGTTTTTTATCATTATTATTGAAAAGATGAATTCATGCCGGGATAAAAGCACTTTTCGTTGTCATACTGAGTTATTCAACTAGAATTCATTCTATTCATTACAAATAAATATCAGGAAATCTCTATTAGCAATTAAAGAAGAGAACAATTAGACATTCATTCATTCTCAATTGAATGTGCTGCATTGAATACCAGTGACATCTATTCAACACATGTGTCCAACATCATTCGGATTTTTAGTTTAACGAAAAACATTTTTTGTCGATAAAAATTGAAAAAAAGGAAAAAAATTGTTTTTTTCGTGTTCGATAAAATAATCAACGAAGGTTCATCATAGATTCCATTGGATCGGTCATATTGTTCTTTTCCTCTTTCTTTCATATTTGATTATAGTTGATCTTCTTCTTCTTCCTCTTCTTCTAAATCAAACGAAAAGATAGATCAATTGTGTTCGATTTCTCTGCAAGGTGAAAAAATGGACATCGGCGCTGATAAATTGCGTCGTGAAATTCAAATTATTCTCAAAGATGCTGATTTAAACACGTTATCATCGAAAAAAGTTCGACAAATGCTTGAAGCTCTGTTCAAATGTGATTTTACTGAACGGAAAAAAGAAATCGACGATATTCTTATGTCAGAAATAACGACACGTGATACAGCGCAAACTAATCATTCGGAACAAGACGAACAAGTCGACACGTCCGACGACGAAAAACCATCGCCTTCAAATGTCAAAAAGAATAAAAAACAGAAAAAGAATACGAACAACAATCAAATTCATCAACAACAAACGACCAAATCCGATGAAGAATTAGCCATGGAAATTCATCAACAAGAAAATCGACCGAGTCTCAGACATTCGAGATCAATTGTAAGTCGTTTCTTTCGTTCTTCTCGTTCGTCTTCGATTGTTTTCTCTCTTTTTTTTAGAAACCTGTTAGTTCAATTTCAACTAAAAAATCTTCGTCAGTCAAATCCGAACGACGTAAAACCTCGTATAACAAAGAATTAGATCTCAGTGATCAATTGGCAAGTGTTGTCGGAGGAAATCAAGTAATTCATTTCTTTCATCGAATTGTCGTTTTATCTTCGATTGATTTCAGATGCCAAGATCCGAAGTCGTCAAACGGATGTGGGCTTATTTTCGTGAACATAATCTATTAGTAAAAGACTTTGAAATGTTAATTTCATCAATTTTGAAGTTGTTTTCGTTTGTTAAGGATCCGCAAAACAAACAATTTGTTAATTGTGATGAAACACTTGCGAAACTATTTGGTCGAAAACGTATTCGTGCATTTGGAATGCTCAAAGATTTAACCAAACATATGAGTGATCCGGATAAACAATAATCAAATTGAACAACCAACAAAAGGCAAAACACATTTATTTTTCTTATATTTTCTCTTCCTGTGATAGAGTTTCAATTGAGAAGATATCTTCAAGATCAAATTCTTCCGAGATCACATCATATACATATCTATACATATATAAATAACTAACTCCTTCTTTTCTCTCTTTGTTATTGTTTCTCTCTTCCTCTTCTTCTTTTTGGTGCCACCAAAAACTTATGTTTTGTTTGTTTTGTAGAACTGCTTTCATTGTAGAATTTCTCTTGTTTTTCTTTTCTTTGCGTATGTATGTGCGTGTTTGTATTTGTATATAAACAGATATACATTTACTTTCTTCGTTGATCATCTTTATTCATTGTGGTTCTTGGCTTCTTTTTTTCACTTCTATTTCTTTGTTCATTCACAAAAAAAAGAAAACACGATGAAAATTATTTATATTTGAACAAAAAACATTTTCGTTGGAACTTCAGATTGCAATGATCTCGAACAGGTCGGTTCATTTAACAATAGATTTTAATCGAATTACTAGACGAGAGAAAACACACGTGCATTTGTGAGAAAGAAATGCTTTTGAATTCAATCGAGATGTTGTTGTTGCTCTGATTTAGCTTAACTTTTCTTTGATTATGATATGTTATCAATGAGAGTTTTCATTTTATATAATCATATCAAACAAATTTGTCATTTCTCTCGGTTTTATAATGCTCTTTGTCTTTTCATAACTCCAATGTCATTTATAGTTTTTATTTATTTGAAATTAGTTGTTTGTCTAACAACGATCGATGTACCTTATGCAACATTTGTACTTCTATTTTATTTTACATTATCATCAAAATATGATTTTCGTATTAACGCTGGATTACTATTTACTATTGTTACTCTTTTAAAATTGACTGAACCAGTTATGAAATCTTTATGAAAAAATGTATTTTTTCCAAATCAAACTTAATTTGATAATTTTATTATCAAAACTAGAAAATATTTCTAGCGTAACAAATACAGATTAAAATAGAAAGAAAAAAAAGTGTTCATTAGATGAACGAATTAAAAAACAAAATAATTTTGATTGTTTACTGAAATTCGGTTCGAACGAATTCGATGAGTATTTGTTCATTGATAAGATCGAGTTTATCAATGATTGCCGTGTAAGTTGCTTTTCTTGCACAAATACTACCACTACTATTGCGACGACGTTCATTGATTGTTCCGAACGGAAGACCAATTTTATCTTGAAGTGTTTCTAAAAGTGATTTGAGAAGCAAAGATTGATCTGAGTTAACTTGTTGTGTAAATGAATAATGTTCACATAAATGATCATATCCACTTGAAGTTGTTGTTTGACATGAACACGATCGTTTGTCGGTGTTAACATGTTTTCTCCAGATTTTTAAAAATGAATCTGTTAATTCATTAACAAGAGATGGCCATGATAAAATTTCTGTGGATTGTAAATCAGGAATTTGCAAATAATAAGATTTTAATAATGATAAACCGATGTCATCTTTTAAGATTGTTAAATCATCTTCGGTACGTTTGTTAATAAATTCAACGATATTAACATGATCGACGGTTCCATGGAGAATTTGATCAACTGTAATTTCACTCTGTGTATCGTTATAATAAACAGGTGTTTTACCTGCTTTGGATAACATTCGAATTGATAAAGGTAAAGAATAATTTTCACTGGAATTCGAATGGGAACAGATTTCTCGAATGGCATGTCGAACTTTATTGAATCGTACTTCAACAGATCCACCAATGGTGATAATACAATCGTATAATTCATTGGCTCGAAGATTTTCCTCCTGATCTAATAAAGTAAATAACGGTTGTGTTCGTGTGTTTTCAACAATATCTTTGAACATAATTAAATGCATCGAAACATAGAGAATCGATCCATTTTCATCGCTTCCACGACCAATTGCTTGTGTTGTTAATGCTTGTTTGTTTTGCTCATCATAATAATCACTTCGATAATGTTCACAAATCTTATCTAATAATTGTTTGTCATAAGTATTTGGGGAATCAAGTTCATATTTAATATATGGTCTTAATTCTGGATGATAATGAGACACATAAGCGTCCATGTATGACAACGATTCTTTAGCATTTTTTCTGCCAATATCTGCAATTAGTCCATTGGCCATAACTGCTGCTGAATAAGCACAAAAACAAGTTAATACTGGCGAATGTTTTAAGATTTGACGTTCAGTTGATGAGAATTTCTGACGTATTTTTAAGATTTTTTCTAATCGAATGAGACCAGCAATGATATAACACGGTGTACGTAATGTAAGTGGATCATGTGTACCACCAGTTCCAATTCGAAGTTCGATTCTCAAATCCGGTTCAGTTAAAATTCTCATTGATAGAATTAAAAGATCTCGTAATGAATAAACTGAATCTAAGCCAAGCATGACTTGTCGTTCATCACCGATTAACAATTGAAAACATTCAAAAATTTCTTTTTCAATCCGTTCAAAATCAACACATTGTAACTCATTTCGATAATAGTCCAATGTCTTTTCCCATTGTGTTTGTATTGGATGATTACATGGATCAGATTCGTTTGCTTTCAAAAATTCATCAAGATCCAATGTTTTCATTGGAAATTTACATTTATTGATTAACCGAGGAAAAAGTTCCCGAGAATTTATGCGTTTAGAAAACAAACTGTTTTCTAAATCATCTGTTGAAGAAGAAGAAGTTGAAGTTGATCGTGTATGAACACCAGAATCTACTTCAGCCTCATGCAGGCAACTGCAAGCTGCTAACAACGGATCAGGTTCACGTTCAGATACCATGTTGTATGTTTACTTTGTACAATTAATACGTTAAATTTAAGAAATAGATACAGAGTGTTTCTTTTTGCATACTACATATATATATATAGGTATGGAAAAAACGATGTTTGGGTTTTTTTACCTATGGTGTTTACCCATGAAAATAGTGCGTAATATGATGATTCAGCTGTTTTTTTATTGTAACTAGGCCGAAATTCTCTCTCTTTCCCTCTTTTTTGCGAATAAAACAAATGTTTTCTGGTAAGTGAGTAATACTTTACTTCTATTTTCAGACAAAAACAACGGATTTTGTATTGTTTTTCATTGATAGACATAAATAATCTTCTTATCTTTGAAGATTTCTTTTTACGAATAAAAAAATTTGTAACTCTAGTTTATCATTTCTGCGTCATTTAATAGGTTTTTTCCAACTATGATAGTGTTTCGTTGTTTATTCGTAATTCGAATGAAAATCTCTTGAAAATAAACATGCGTAAAAGCTCGTTGATTCATAGAAATTACGTATTTCGTATACGTACGCTCTATTTTCTGGGTTTTTTTTCCTTATAGACGAATATATAATAGGACGACGATTTCGTTTCATTTAACCATCGAGTGATTCTTCGTTTTTTTTCTCTCTTTTCCAACACCATAAAAAGAAAATATTGCTGAGTCATTATCCTTCGCCAAGATGACTTTTTCTTTCCTTTCTGCGCAATTTTTATATTGCATCAGACAAATCGTTTTTTGCCGTATAAAAATTCATCGATAAAACGATTTCTCTAGTCAATTTTAAGATAAAAATAGCGATGTCCAGTGAAACAACTGCTTCATCAGTCAATTCCGTTGAAAAACGTTCAACAGCTAAACTCGATAGTCTTCGACAAATTGAAAACAATGTGCAACAACAATGGGCGGCTAAGAAAGCCTTTGAAGCCGACGCACCAGAAAAATGGACGGACAAGTTTGTTATTGAAATTTGCCTTTGTTTTCTATTCGAAATAGAAAATTTCTATTTTGAAGTACTGACAAATATTTCGTCACTTTTCCATATCCATATATGAATGGTAAACTTCATCTTGGACACACCTTCTCCTTATCAAAATGCGAAGTAAAATATTTGTTTTTTGGATTGAAATGAAAACGAAAGGAATTTGCCTTTAGTATGCAACGGGTTACCAACGTTTGAAAGGCAAACGATGTCTTTTCCCATTCGGTTTTCATGCTACTGGAATGCCAATTCCAGTAAGTTCAAATGAAAATCATTTCGAAACGAAATATTTGTTTTTATTCTAAAGGCTGGTGCCGATAAATTAAAACGTGAAATCGAAGATTTTGGTTTTCCACCGGATTTTTCAATTGAAAGTCAAGAAGAAAACAAAACAAAAGCGATCAAAGTGAATAACCAATTGATTGAACATGTTGATTAATCGATTGATTTTTTTGTTTTGATTTTCATAGTCGAAAGTTGCAGCTAAGACTGGTTCAGAGAAATATCAATGGAATATCATGCGAAGTCTTGGAATTGGAAGTGATGACGAAATTCGAAAGTTTGTCAATCCACAACATTGGTTAGAATATTTTCCACCACTTGTTCGAGAAGATTTACAAATGATGGGACTCAAAGTATTCGTTTTCTTTTCTCGAATTATTCGAATCAATTTCATTTTAACATATTGAGGTCGATTGGCGTCGTTCATTTGTTACGACTGATATAAATCCATTCTATGATTCATTTATTAAATGGCAATTTCACCATTTAAAACAAGGCAACAAAATTCAATTCGGCAAAAGGTTTTATTTATTGAACTAGACAAATTGATTCGACTAATTCTTTTCTTTTTTTGTTGAATAGATATACAATCTATTCGCCAAAAGATGGTCAACCTTGTATGGATCACGATCGAAGTAGTGGTGAAGGTGTAGGTCCACAAGAATATACGTTGATTAAATTACGTATTCAAGATGATTCCATTCCAGATAAACTCAAGTAATTTACTTTTTTTTCTGTTGTTGTTGAAATCATTTCAATGATTTGCTTTTGAAAAGAAATGTCGACACATCTCAAGGTGTTTTTCTTGTTGCGGCAACACTTCGTCCGGAAACAATTTATGGTCAAACCAACTGTTGGGTTCATCCCGAAATAAATTATATTGCAATAGGAACAAGTCAACATGGAATCTTCATTTGTACTCAACGTGCTGCAAGAAATCTTTCTTATCAAGATTTTACACTTGAACAAGGCAAATACGAAGTTCTTGCAACATTTCTTGGCTCGGAATTATTCGGTTTACCGTTGACAGCACCGTTAACATCTTATCCAACAATTTATGTTCTTCCAATGTTAACTGTTCAAGAAAGTAAAGGTACAGGCGTTGTTACATGTGTGCCAAGTGATAGTGCTGATGATTATGCGGGGCTTATGGATTTAAAAAATAAAGTTTGTTCAAAAAATCATTTCAAGAAAAACAAAACGAACAAATTTTCAATTGTTTAGGAACAATTGCGTGAAAAATATTCAATCAGTAAATCAATGGTTGAACCATTTGAACCTCAACCGATTATTAATCTTGAACCCTATGGAAATCTATGTGCTAAAACAGTTTATGAACAACTTCATATCCAATCGCAAAACGATCTTGACAAACTTCGACAAGCAAAAAGTGAAATCTATAAGAAATCATTTTATGAAGGTATTCTACTCGTTGGCAAATATCAACAAAAAAGAATATTTGATGTGAAAAAACTCATTCAAAATGATCTTATCGAAAGTAAAGAAGCTTGTATCTATTATGAACCTGAAGACAAAGTAAAATAATAATAATAACTCATTTCGAAAATAAAAATGAAAATTATTTTAAGATAATTTCACGTTCGAATGATGAATGTGTTGTTGCTCTATGTGATCAATGGTTTCTTGACTATGGAAATGAAGCTTGGAAAGAACAAACACGACAAGCCTTGAAACAATTAAATGTCTTCAATAAAGAAACACGTGAGAATTTTGAAGCAACGATCGATTGGCTTCATGGACACGCTTGTTCACGTTCGTATGGTCTCGGAACACGACTTCCATGGGATACACAATATTTTATTGAATCACTTTCGGACTCAACGATTTACATGGCTTATTATACAGTTGCTCATTTTCTTCAAAGTTCATATGATGGACGAACAAACGGTTCTGCGAATATTGAACCATCACAAATGACAGTCGATGTTTGGAATTACGTGTTTTTTCTTGATCAATCTTATGAATCATTGAATACAACGATTCCGAAAGAAACACTCGATAAACTTCGTAATGAATTTCAATATTGGTATCCGGTAGATTTGAGATCAAGTGGAAAAGATCTTATACCAAATCATTTGACTTATTCTCTTTACAATCATGTTGCCATTTGGCCGAATCAAGAAGAAAATCGATGGCCAAAAGCATTTCGTGCCAATGGACATCTTCTTTTGAATGGAGAAAAAGTAAGAACAAAACAATTTTTTGTTTCTAATCGAAATCAAACTCTTCTTTATTCTAAGATGTCGAAATCAACCGGCAATTTTCTAACATTATCTCAAGCTATCGAACGATATTCAGCTGATGGTAAGACCGAACGAACAATTTGTATAGAATTCAAATTTAAAAAAACATTCTAGGCATGCGTTTGACACTTGCTGATGCTGGTGATTCGATTGAAGATGCCAATTTCGATGAGAAAAATGCCGAAGCTCAACTTCTTCGTCTTTACAATTTTCTCGAATGGTCGAAAGAGGTTCTGGAAAATTCATCAGCAGACAAAGAAAATAGTTTCGATAGTGAAAATCTCACTTATTTCGATCGAGTTTTTAAAAATGAAATCAATCGATTGATTCAATTGACCGAACAAGCTTACGAACAAATGTTATACAAAGATGTTGTGAAATACGGTTTCTTTCAATTGCAAAATATTCGAGATATTTATCAAGATATTTGCTCAAAAACTCAACCAATCAATACATCATTGATCAAACATTTTATTCTCGTTCAAATCTTAGTTCTCTCGCCGATATGTCCGCATATTTGTGAACATATCTACCAAAAAATCTATCCGAATCAATCGATTATGAATGCCAAATGGCCTGTACACGGTAAATTCGAAAGAAAATTCTCGTTTTATTTGTTCATTCGAATTGTGTTTTTAGATAAAATCGATCAATCACTAAGTGATTCATTTGAATATTTTCAAAATACAATCAAAATGTTTCGAGGTCGTTTTGAAAAATACTCAAATCAACAACGAACGAACGCCAACGAAAATCGTCAAGCAACAATCTACATTGCAACAAATTATCCTCAATGGCAATCAGTTGTCATCGAAGAATTGAAAAAACAATTTCAAAAGGATTCAACATTTCCTGAGAATAATGTTCTCTATCCGATTTTCAAAGATCATCCGCAAATCGATAAGAAATACTTGAAAAAACTCATGCCGTTTGTCACATTTTGCAAAGAATTAGTTGCAGATAATCATAATAATATTCAAATTTTAAATGAACATTTAACTTTTGATGAATTCAAAATTATCAATGATAATCAAGATTATCTTAAGAAGATTTTCAAACTAAACGAAATTCATATCAAAGAAGTTACCGACGATAATCGAGATCAATTCGAAGATATTACTCCAGGTTTGATTTTAACAAACATTTTCTATTCAAAACACATTTTCTTTTTCATTTAGGCAAACCGATTATTCAATTTGCCTTTGGTCAATAAAATGATTCATTCGGCATACGCTTATAGTTTATTTGTTTTCTTTTTTCTTGTTGTTTTGTCTCGTGAATAATCATGATAATTTATTAATCCGTTCTGCGTTCTAAACGTATATTTATTCATAAATAAACAAAGTTCTAAACTTGATCTATTGTAGAAAAAGAAAATGCGAGCACTTATTCAACGTGTTCTTCGATCGAGTGTTCGTGTTGAAAACGAACTTATCAGTAGTATTGAACGTGGTCTTTCTGTACTCATTGGAATTCAATCCGATGACGATCAAACTGATCTTGAATATATTGTGAAGAAAATTTTAACAACAAAATTGTGGCCCAATGGAGATAAACAATGTAATCTTGTCTTTTTTTCGATGATTCATTCACTCGAATTCATCATGTCTTTCAGGGGCACAAAGTGTTGTCGATCTTGATTTTTCAATACTTTGTATTAGTCAATTTACATTACATGCATTAACTGTTAAAGGATCGAAACCTGATTTTCATCTTGCAATGTCTGCCGAACAATCAAAACAAATGTATCAACAACTTATCGATAAATTAAAACAAGAATATAAACAAGAGAGAATATTTGATGGACGTTTTGGAGATTATATGACTGTTAATATAGGTTCATTTCTTTTTCATTTCATCACGATACAAATTTGTTTCGTTTTGTTTAGAAAATGATGGCCCAGTAACAATTCTCATTGATAGTAAAGTAAAGAAACCTCTTGTACAAGGAAAGAATTCGGAAAAGGAGTCTGCTGCTGCTTCAACAACAGATTAAGATCTTTTCAGTTCTTTTTTAGTAAAGAAATAAAAACAAATTAAATTCGAAATGTTTCTTTGACACTTTCCGCTTCGATTTCATCAAAAAACGAACAATTTCTCTTCCATATTTCGGAAATAAATCCTTGATCTGGTGTAATATGAAAATATTTCGGTTCACTTGGATTATAACTCGGCCATTGACTTTGTGGTCGACCAGTTACAGCTGTACTAATCCAATGACCAATAATTTCATTCGAAAATATTCTCGATTGATTATCCCAAGTACAATTTTCATTGGATAATATATTGACATTCATTCCTAATCCAAATACATATGGAACTTCTTCGGAATGACCACAAATAACTTTATATTCAGCGATTGGACATTGAGGATAACAATTCAAATGATAGGAAAACAATTTATTCGTTTCCAATTCAGAGCCATATTTAAGATAAAACGCATCGAATATTCGACGAATATCACATTCAAATAGTTTATCAACGAGAACTAAACGAACAATATTACAGCATCGACTCGTATTTGCATTTCTATCTGATGAACATTTGTTTAATTGATAATAATCTATGACAAATGGAGCCCATTTTGTTCCTATATTTTCAGTAACTGTTCTTATAGCTTCAGTTAAATTCATATCAGGATGTTGATTACAAATAGGTTGTTCGAAATCATTATGACCCATAATTAAACTGATATTATTATAACTTCCATTATGAATTGATGACGGTGGATATAATGGAAAAAAATACTGATCAATGATTGGTCGTGTATATCGATCGGCATAAACATGAAATAATTGAGCAATTGATGCATTGCGTATACAGACAAGAACTTATTCTTTATCTTCATTTGAACAATTTAAATTTTCTACAATTGTCTTAGAAAAACTAAGTGCATTATTTATATTATAATACGATGAAGAAGTGCCTGGTGCACCAACACCTGATTCAACAATAGCTGAGCGATACAAACCCGACGAATCACGAACTGCACCTAAATCAACGACTGATAGACCTCCTGCACTTTGTCCAAATATGGTTACATTTCCAGAATCACCACCATAATCTCCAATATTCTTTTGAATCCATCGTAAAGCTGAAAGCATATCTAAATACATATAATTACCAGCTGTTGGCCATTGAGGATCTTCTTCAATCAGTTCTTCTAAAAACATATCTGCAAGTACACCTAAACGATAATTGATAGTAACAATAATGACTGGTTGATCTGGTGGTGCATTATTAATGATATTTGTTCCATTGAATAGTATAGGAATACGTTCAGATGCACAACCTCGTTTGTGTCCACCACCATGAATCCAAACAAGTACTGGTGATGGTGAATTATTCGATGTAACAAGAGGTTTATAAATATTTAAATAGAGACATTGTTCATCTTGTTCAGGTATATATGTTCCACTTGATGGTTGAGGACAACAAGGACCAAATGAAGTTGCATCCAATGAACCACCTGGGAATTTTTCTGAAGCAAGATCTACTGGTGGTTTCCATCGTTCAACTTTAGCATATTGAATTCTAAATATAATAATCGTGATTCTAAGACGTTGTATATGGTTGTGAACTTACCCGAGATATTCAATTGTCTTTTGAGTTTGTCGACCACGAATAATTCCTTGTTTGGTTTTAAATGTCTTAACACTAGTTGTAGAATCAATAACAATAAGAATAAAGATTAAATAGAATATCATCTAAAAGAGATATTCTGATAACTATCGCTTTTATTTTATTTTAGTATTTTTCATTTAAAAATTGTGACAAAGAATCTCTTTCGATTTGATCAAATAATGAACAGTTTCTATTCCAAGTTTGACTCACAAAATCATGATCAGGTGTAATAGAAAAATATTCAGGTGTTTTAGGATCATAAACAGACCATTGACTCAAAGGTTGTCCGGTCGTTGCAATATGAATCCATTGTGCAATAATTTCATTTGAAAATTGTCGTGTCTGATTGTCCCACGTACAATTAGATACAATTTGTGAATCACCATCACTCACAGTTCCAAATACAAATGGAACTTCGGATGAATGTCGACACACGCCTGGAGGAGATACCAAAGGACATTGAGGATAACAATTCAAATGATACGAATACAATTCATTTTTAGAATTTTCATGAAAACCATCGAATATTCGACGAATATCACATTCAAAAGTTTTATCCATTAGAATTAATCGAACAATATTACAACATCGACTCGTATTTGCATTTACATCTGATGAACAATTTGTTAAATTATAATAATTTGCTATAATTGGTGCCCATTTTGATCCGACAACATTGACTATTTCGGTAAAGGCTTGTGTCGAATTCATTTGAGGATGTTCAAGACACATCGGTTGTTCGAAATCATTATGTCCCATTATTAAATTAATATTATTATATTTATGTTCACGAATTGCATCAGGTGGATACAAAGGAAATAAATAATGATCAATGATTGGTCGTGTATATCGATCTGTATAGACATGAAGTAAACT
>ERZ781399.730-NODE-730-length-33793-cov-5.601784_pt1 | contig 33793 bp, 41 predicted proteins | sample MGYA00511014_ERZ781399 | MGnify/ENA primary metagenome ERZ781399 (study PRJEB29847, sample SAMN06458254) | wastewater metagenome | isolation source: Wastewater bioreactor | place: South Africa: Cape Town | study: EMG produced TPA metagenomics assembly of the...
GGTGTTCACCGATCCGCAGGTCGCCACCGTGGGCTACAGCGAGGCGGAAGCGCACCACGACGGCATCGAGACCGACAGCCGGCTGCTGACGCTCGACAACGTGCCGAGGGCGCTCGCCAACTTCGACACGCGCGGCTTCATCAAGCTGGTGGCGGAAGCTGGCTCAGGGCGGCTGATCGGCGTACAGGCGGTCGCGCCGGAAGCGGGCGAACTGATCCAGACGGCCGCGCTGGCGATCCGCCACCGGATGACCGTGCAGGAGCTGGCCGACCAGTTGTTCCCCTACCTGACCATGGTCGAGGGACTGAAGCTCGCGGCGCAGACCTTCAACAAGGACGTGAAGCAACTGTCCTGTTGCGCCGGATGAGGAAAAGGGAGGTGTTCGATGAACGCCTACAGCCGCGCCAACCGCCGCATCTACGCGGCCTTGTCCGATCCCCTGTCGGCCACCCACCGGCACCGCCTCGACGATCTGCTCAAGCGCCACGACAACGGCAAGACGACCTGGCTGGCCTGGCTGCGCCAGTCGCCCGTCAAGCCGAACTCGCGCCACATACTCGAACACATCGAGCGCCTCAAAGCCTGGCAGGCGCTCGACCTGCCTTCCGGCATCGAGCGGTCGGTGCACCAGAACCGCCTGCTCAAGATCGCCCGCGAAGGCGGCCAGATGACGCCCGCCGATCTGGCCAAGTTCGAGGCACAGCGCCGCTACGCGACCCTGGTGCGCTCGCCATCGAGGGCATGGCCACCGTCACCGACGAAATCATCGACCTGCACGACCGCATCCTGGGCAAGCTGTTCAACGCCGCCAAGAACAAGCATCAGCAGCAGTTCCAGGCGTCCGGCAAGGCGATCAACGCCAAGGTGCGGCTGGCCACCTCGATCAAGCAGGGCACGGTGACGGCCTCGCTGATGCTCAGGAAACTCGGCAGCTACCCGCGCCAGAACGGCCTGGCCGTGGCGCTGCGCGAGCTGGGCCGCATCGAGCGAACGCTGTTCATCCTGGACTGGCTGCAAAGCGTCGAGCTGCGCCGCCGCGTGCATGCCGGACTGAACAAAGGCGAGGCGCGCAACGCGCTGGCTCGCGCCGTGTTCTTCAACCGCCTGGGCGAAATCCGTGACCGCAGCTTCGAGCAGCAGCGCTACCGGGCCAGCGGCCTCAACCTGGTGACGGCAGCCATCGTGCTGTGGAACACGGTTTATCTGGAACGGGCCGCGAATGCCCTGCGTGGCCACGGCAAGTCCGTTGATGACTCTCTATTGCAGTATCTGTCGCCGCTGGGTTGGGAGCACATCAACCTGACTGGCGATTACCTCTGGCGCAGCAACGCCAAGATCGGCGCGGGCAAGTTCAGGCCGCTACGGCCGCTGCAACCAGCTTAACGTGCTTTATTTTCCGTTTTCTGAGACGACCCCCTCCTGGTTGCGGAGCAGATCGAGTCGGCATCGAAGTCGTGACAGGGTGCGTATGCAGTTTGCGAATTGCATACGCAGACCGTTCAGGTAGTTAAAACAGGGTTCTCTACGCAGGTAACTGCTTTCCTTTCTGCTATCGCAAAAGAAGGCAGAAAGGGGGCACAATGTGAGCCAGTGGGCGATGCCCGCTGGCTCACTGCAGTACTGAGACCTTGAGACTATGAGACCTGATTCGAGCGAACTGGCATCGGAACCTTTCCGCGAAACCGGGTGTTATCGAGACACGGTGGCCTACCTTCAATACCTCGATGTCGAGCGAAGGTTGTCCCCCAATACATCTCAGAGTTATCGGCATGATCTCGACGCGTTGCTGCGCTTCTTTTTCGAGGCGGATGTCCTGGCGCGCGATGCAGGAGCCGAAACCATCCGCCAGGCCGTCATCCAGATCCGCAAGCGTGGCCTGTCCGCGGCCAGCGTGGCCAGGCACCTTTCGAGCTGGAGGGGGTTCTACACCTTCGCCATCCATCGGCTGGGTTATCCGAACAATCCGTGTGCCGGCTTCAAGGGCCCTAAGCTGCGGCGTAAGCTTCCCAGTACTTTGACCCCTGACGCCTGTGCTCAACTGCTCGACAGCCGGGCCGCACCAGACGTCATCGAGGAGGATGCCATCCTTGCGCGCGACCGCGCCATGTTCGAGCTGCTGTATTCGGCCGGGCTGCGTCTCAGCGAACTGACGGGATTGAACCTGCTCGACGTCGACCTCAAGGCAGGGGAGGCGCGCGTTACCGGCAAAGGCAGCAAGACGCGTATTGTGCCGATCGGCAAATGCGCAGTGCGCGCGATCGAGGCCTGGCTACCCTGGCGGGACTCACTCAACCGTAAACAGGAAAAAGCACTCTTCCTAAGTCGCAATGGCGATCGCCTGGGACAGAGAAGCGTCCAGAAGCGGCTAGACCAGTGGGCGGATAAATCGAGGCTCGGGCAGCCGGTTCACCCGCACTTGCTCAGGCATGCTTTTGCCACGCATCTGTTGCAATCTTCAGGCGATCTCCGGGCCGTCCAGGAATTGCTTGGACACGCAAACATCTCGACAACCCAGGTTTATACACACCTTGACTGGCAGCATCTGGCCAAGGTCTACGATCAGGCGCATCCAAGGGCACCCAGGGTCAAATCGCCGGGGACGAAGGTTCAGGAAGGTGAATGAAACAGCGTATGCCCTTGATATCCCCATTGCTTGTGCATTTCTGAAGGTGGTCGCGAATCGCTATGCTTGAAATCAAAACCATCCTGCTTTTCCTCATAACGGCAGTGGCTGAAATAGTCGGGTGTTACCTTCCTTACCTCTGGCTGACGCAGGGCAAAAGCCCGTGGCTCCTCATTCCCGCTGCGTTCAGCCTTGCAGCGTTCGCCTGGCTCTTGTCGCTACATCCAACAGCCGCCGGTCGTGTTTATGCGGCCTACGGCGGCGTCTACATTTTCGTTGCTATCCTTTGGCTTTGGATAGTCGATGGCATAAAGCCCGGCACTTGGGATCTCGTGGGTTCCTTGGTGGCCCTTGCCGGCATGTCGATCATCATGTTTGCGCCAAGAAATACATAGTCCTGAGGCCCACCGAATCAGCGTAACAAAGCCGCGTGGCGTCGTCGGCGTCCACACGATACGTTCCATTGACTTTTTTATCCGTTACCCCGTTCTGAGGAAATTTAATTGTCGAACATCGCAACCGCGCTGAAAGAAGAAATCGCCCGGCTGGTCCGCAAGCAGCTCCGTGGCGAAACCGAAAGCCTCAAGAAGGCATCAAACCGCTATCGTTCCGATATCGCCGCATTGAAGAGGCGCATCGAGGCCCTGGAAAAGCAGGTGGCCAGCCTGGAAAAGACCGGGCGTAAGCAGACAGCTTCTGCAGCCGATGAGCCCTCTGTTGCGAAGCCGCGATTCAAACCGCAAGGCATACTCGCCCAACGGACGCGGCTAGGTCTGTCGGCACGGGAAATGGGCTTGCTCATCGGTGTTTCCGGCCAGACCATTTACCTCTGGGAAGCAGACAAAACGCGCCCAAGGTCCGAACAGATGGCCAGCATCGCGGCCGTCCGGAAAATGGGCAAGCGCGAGGTCAAGGCCCGGCTTGAACAGGCGCAGGCGGGTCAGGAGTGATCAGACCGCTAGCCAGTAATGCCGGGAAGAAAGCACGCGACCTGTTGCATAACACCAAAAATCGGCTATCTGTAACATAAGCAACTCCATTTGTTGCTATTATATTGTCGATGAAGATAGCGAGGTGGTTATGAGCGCGAGTTTGGCGGCGCATGCCGCACCGGATCAACAGGATGATCGGGGCAGGCTGGCCAGGATGGTCATGCAGTTGTTCGATCATTGGGGATTGTCTCCTGAAGACAGGGCTTCGCTTCTGGGCCTGTCCGTCAGTAATCGCGCGGCTCTGGCTCGCTACCGTAAAGGCGAGCCGCTTGCGAACTCCCGCGATCTTCTGGAGCGGGTCGGGCATCTGCTGGCAATCCACAAGAACCTGCGGTTGCTGTTTCCTCATGACCGCGACCTGGCGTATGCCTGGATGACCACCCGCAACCGGGCCTTCGATGGCAAAACGCCAGTCGAGACCATCGGGGAGTGGGGGTTCTCCGGTCTCCTGCATGTCCGGGCTTATCTGGACTTGAGGCGAGGAGTCTGATGACCGTAAGCCTGCTCTTCGAGTCGCTTAGGCTTACGGATGTTCATCAGAATCTAGCCAGGAACATCGTTTCGATCCGGCATTCCCAGGATTTGTTCGATGACCTGAGTACGGATCCGCGAGATCAGGAAGTGGCCATCCAGCACGAGCTGGCCACGAAACCCTGGCCCTATCAGTCCAAGGTGCCTGTGATAGACCGGCCTTTCGAGGCCGCGGACTGGATCGAGGCCGTCGCCTATCCCTTCCAACCGCCCAACTGGTCACGCAGCCGTTTCTCTGACGGGTCGTTCGGCATCTGGTACGGTGCCGACCAGGTCGAGACCACCGTCTTCGAAACAGTCTGGCACTGGAGGCAGGGTTTATTGGCCGACGCGGGCTTCGACCGGGAAGGTGTTCGCATGGAGCGCAAGGTCTACCTGGTGCGTTGTGACGCGGCTCTGGTGGATTTCCGGCCGGAAATCGACAGGTTGCCGGCGCTTGTTCATTTGGCGGATTACGGACTCACCCAGCAGGCCGGGCAGCGCCTGCATAAGGAGGGATTCCCGGGGCTTGCATCCAGGTCGGCGCGTTGTGAGGGCGATGTGTTCGGCATTCTGAATCCGGCTGTGCTGTCAGGTCCTCAGATGGCGTGCTACCTCAACTACCGGATCGTTGATGGCCGGGTGCAGGTAGAGCGGGAAACCGGCACAGTCTGGATGACTGTCTAAAATTGAGTTCCAGCGGTATGAGACAACCTGGGATGATTGCAAGTGAACAAGTTCACCATCAAGACGGGAACTGAGGACGGCTTTTTCGAGCGAGGCCGTCAATTGGCCAGGATCGCCGATCGAGGAGAAGTCCTTCCCGAGGCGTGCATCATCAGCCTCGAAGATCCGGATGACGCGATGGAACTGGAAGCAGAGCGTGATCGGCTGACGCATGAAGCCTTGGCCGACGCCGACGCCGACGCCGACGCCGGCAGAATTATTGACCAGCAGACTGTCCGGCGGTGGGCGGACAGTATGGTGGATGATGAAGTGGTTCGCAGAAGTGTCTCGGGATCTGACAGCCACAACGGCACGGAATAACGTTGCTTCCTCTATGAAAGCGATGCATGTAACCATCCGGGCGATCGGCAGCAGAAAAGGTGTTGTCCTGCCCAAATCGATTCTGCAGCAAGCTGGGCTTGAAGACGCCGCCGATGCGGAAATGACCGTTGAGAACGGTGCCATCGTCCTGCGTAAGCCAGCGCTCCCAGCCCGCTCTGGATGGGCGGAAGCTGCACAGAAAGTTGCGGCCGCCGGCGGCGATGAATTGGCCATGGGCGAGTTCGGCAACGAGGTCGACGCGGAACTGGTGTGGTGAAGCGTGGCGGGATATGGCTCGTGAATCTCGCCCCGACCGTGAGCAGCGAGATCAAGAAGCCGCGCCCATGCCTGGTGGTCTCGAGTAGTCCGCTGATATTTGACAGAATGCCATCATCGATTAATATGAAATCATTGATTAATATCGTGTCAGGGTTAGATCATGGCAAGTATGACAATCCGCAATCTCGACGATAATCTGAAGACCCGGCTACGTATCCAGGCAGCGGCCCACGGCCGGTCGATGGAAGATGAAGCACGGGATATCCTGAAAATCGCACTTTCCACTGAGCCTGCTTCCGGGAAAAGCCTGGTAGACGCAATTCGTGCGCGTGTCATGTCTTTGGGCGGCATCGAGCTGGCGCTGCCCGAACGAGAAGCAATGCGCGAACCTGTAGATTTCGAGCAATGATCCTGCTCGATACCAACGTATTGTCCGAATTGTTGAGGCCGTCGCCGTCGCAGATGGTATTGGACTGGATTTCAAAACAGCCTCGGGCGTCGCTATTCACCTCGGCAATCGTGCGCGCCGAGATTCTGTACGGCATCCGTTTGCTTCCCGAGGGCCGACGGAAAGCGGGGCTCGAAGATGCAGCGATTGCGATCTTCAAGGATGAGTTTGCAGGACAGGTGCTGAGCTTCGATGTCGACGCGGCTGATGCCTATGCAGAGATCGGAGCGGCCCGCAGATACACGGGCAAGCCTATTAGCCAGTTCGATGCGATGATTGCCGGGATAGCCCGCTCACGTGGCGCTATCCTTGCAACGAGGAATGTCAAAGATTTTGAGGAATGCGGGATCGAAGTTGTTGATCCCTGGGAGCCCTGATCACTTTGCGGAGATACGACATGGCTGTGGATTCAATCGCCCGCAAGCTGGCTCGCGGCCTATTCTTCACGAACAGGCAGACCGTCAAGCTCCCCTATGGGGGCACGATGGAAATCGAGGGAGTTTTCCTCAACTGGTTCGGCCGCAATTTGCCCTTCGTGGTGCTTGGCGGTTGGGCAATGCTGCTGCTTGCATGGGCACTATGATGACCAGTGGCCTTTTGCATCATCGATGCAGGCGAGCGTTAATGAAGAAAACTCGGGTAGATAGTTATGTCTGAACTGCTAAAATTGTCTATCGAGAAGTTAAGCAATATTGTTAATCTCTCAACAGGATTGGCTCATCCACTTGACAAATCGAGAGCCCAAGAACTTTTTATTGCACTTCGCGATGAAGGTGAGTCGCTCACTTACGAGAAAGTGAGAGGGCTTGCGATTGCAAACCATTGGCCTGATCGGCACGCCGATTCACTTGCAGAGTTGGCGCAACATATTGGTAGTGGTGGTCTTGTGAATATCGAACACCCACGTGACTGGGGAGAGCCAACCGTGGCTTTACTCAAAAAGCAAATCGGTAAGTAAGCGCCGTAGTTGCTGCAGATCGCTAACAACATTCATATCAAAGAATGAGCCAAACTAAGTCCGTCGATTACAACTTGCAGGTCAGCATTGACTCGTTGCTCAACGATAGAGTGCTCAATATTGATAGCTCAATGCCATTCAACAGTATGTCTATAGGGGACAAATTTTACGCTAGCGGTGAAACCGAGCACTGGTTCTCTGACGGCAAAACTCCAAAGGTTCTGTACGTAGTCGATGTCGCTCATAGAGTGGTCGAGTCCCCTGAAGTGATTTTTAACCAAGTCTTCATTGCGCTGTCACGCGAGGTGCCACGCAATAAAATGTAGGGACACGCCAATAAAATCGAGTGTGTGAGTTCCGTTTCTAATAGCGGCACGTACCGTCTGGAGAACAAAATGTCGCCTTACAGAAAATACATTTTCAGCATTGCCATGCTGTTCGTGATCCCCGCGGTCATTCTGGCCGCGATGGGGAACGACCTGGCCTGGATGTTCGGTATCATCGGCGGCATGCTGACCATCGGTGCGCTGGGTATGGATGAGACTTTGACCCCTGCTGAGGAATACCTACTGGATAGGCGAATGCAGGAGAGCCTCTGGCAGGCTTCGGATCCTACTGAGCCCGACAGCATCAATTATTACGGATATGACGATCATCGCTGATCACCACTCTCCGGAAGCCCCTCCCGTATTCTTCTTCTCAGCCGCGGGATTCCCATCCTGCGGCTTGCCCCCAGCGAACGCGTTTGCCCCGGCACGGATAATGATGTTGGGATTCTCCGTCTCCTCCTGAACGTCGCCCGCAACGTTCTTCCGGCCTGAATCAGCCGCTCCGCGCCCATCGTCGAGCCCCGTTCCTGCCGATTTCGCGCCGGCGGCGGCAGCGCGCTCGACGATGGCCGGTGTGACGGTCTGCCCGGGCTGTCCGCCGTCGCCATCCCGATCCAGTTCAATGGCAGGCCCGGAAAGGGGACTGCCAGGTACGCGGGCCTTGTCCGCCATGTAGGCCTCGCCGACGTCGGTGGCCGCACCCGAATAAAAGTCATCCGGAGCGGCATCGGATGAGGGCACCGAGAGCTTCGCGGCCGGCTCCAGGCCTGCATTCGCACTACTGTCGCCCTGTTTCATCAGCCCGGCCTGGTCTTTGACCCAGTCGCGGACCATGCCATTGACCAGTTCGAGTTGGCCGGCCGTATCGCGTGCGCCCAGGGCGGCATTCGCCCTCGCCGCACCGCCGAGCTGGGCGGTGACGTAGTTGGCCAGGTTTGCCTGAGCGCGCCCTTCGCCGGACTGCACCTCGCTTGCCACCCTGTCGTAGGACTCTGCCTGAGACAGCGCCACCCGCTGCGTCTGCTCGGCCCGCTCGGCATCGGACAGGCTTGCCCGGATCTCGCTCGCGGCACGGCGGCTGGATTCGCTGCCGGTACTAGTTGCCAGCGTATTGCTGAAGCCCTGGGCTTGGCTGAGCTGATCTTTGAAGCCGGAGGATTCCGCGTACTGCCGCGCTGAATCGTAAGTAGCTTGTATTTGACTATCGGATATGCCTGAAGCTTTTAATTGCGCGCCAATAACGCCCGGAATACCTGCCCCAAACGACGCTGCAGAAACTATCTGGAATCTCTGTGAATCGGTCAGCTTGATGCCCGCATCCCATTTCGCAGCGGTATTCATGGCGTCCTCGTAAGACCGCGCAAAGTTCGATATGTTGTTGACGCCGGCATCCGCGCCCACACTGGTCGACGAGCCGGCCGCACGCAGGAAGGAGCGCGCCTGGTCATAAGCAGCCGCAAGCGACTCCGCTCGCGCGGCCGAGGCCTCGCTGGCGCGCTGGTAGCTGGTCCGCGAGAGCGCCTGCGCCTGGCTTGCGACGGCCGTGCTGGCCACGCCGGAGACCACGCCCAGATCCGACACGGTTCCCGAACGATCCAATACGGCGTTACCGTTACCGAACGTGGAAATGAACGCGCCGTCGTTTTCCACACGGCGGCTGACCGGCGCACCGGAGGTCATGCTGGGTGCTGTATTCCACTGGTTGCCGGATTTGTTGTCCCAGCTCCAGTTCCCCATCGTCACATTGCCCCATTGCGTGTTCCCCACGGACGAATTGCCCATGCCGACCTGGCTACCGGCCGACTGGGCCGAAGCGTTTGCCGGTGCCATGACGCCCGAGATGACACTGGTGAACGACGCCGCACTGACGTTCGTCAGCATGTAGGCGATGACGGGTACGGAGAGCGTCAGGATCCCCGCAACGCCCTGATCGGAGATCATCGAATGGTTGAGAGCCTGGTGGCTGGCATAGGACAGGTAGTTCATGCTACCTACGGCCGCGTTTGCACCAAGCGTGGCATACCAGCTCGTGAAGAAGTTCAGCGCCGCGTAGATGGGGGCCCACAGATTGATCCACAGTAGAGCCATCAGATACGTCTTGAGCACCAGCCCGCCTTTTGAGCCGGCGGCAATGATCAGCAGCATCACGATCGGGAAGAGCGCCAGGATGACGATATGGATGGCATTCCGGATGAGCGGCATCGAGGACTCGGCCACCTTGGCCATCGTCCGATAACTGCTGTTGGCGGCCGACGTGGCCATGGCGGTCGACAGGGCCACCTGGGCCGACGTCGTGTCCCCGATCATCTGCGGTACAAAAACCGTCGAATCGGACAGCAGGTTGATCATCGCTGCCTGCTTGATACTGTCCTGCGCAGATTGGCTGACCCCAAAGATGAAATTGTCAGCCACCGGAAGCTGGGCCGCGACGAGGGCGGAGGCGGCTGAAGAGGAAGTCTCGGTCGGATTCAGCATCCGGCCAAGCCGTGGAAGGATGTCATTCGATACGTGCGGGTTGATCTGGGTGTCGATGTACGACCAGGCTTGATCGCAGCCTACGACCTTGTACTGGCCCGCGGCGCTGTCATAGACCTGCACCAGCAGCCCAGGATTCATCTGGGGACCGACATCGGCCCAGATATCGCCCGACTGCATGATCTGATTGAAGAAGGCGGCGTTGTTGTTCAGCTCGGGGTAGATGCAGTCCTTGGTCAGATTGGTCAGCGAGCTGACCAGGTTAGGATCGTAGAAGCGGACGTTCATTCGGTCTCTAATCGCCCGTGCGCCGAACATGAAGCCGGTTTTCTGGAAAGAGATGTCGTTGGGCAGCGCGAACACCGTCTCGCTGACTCGCGTCAGCCAGTAGCCGATGTGGCTCTCCGCACTGGCGAACACCGCCAGGCCGAGCGGAACATTGGCTACCGTGTAGGTGCCGGATCCACCCGCAACGTCCTGAATGACAACGTCCTTTTTCGGAAGGAAGAGGCCGCCATACCAGATTGCCAGCATCAGCATGTAGATCGCGGCTTCCTCGCCTCGCGCTTTCACGAAGGTCATCGTGACCGCAACAAACAGCCCGAAGATCGCAAACACCTTCATGAGCCCCAGATAATCGCTCATTGAGGTCATGATCGCCACGGAATCCAGAACGTACTTGATCTGGGCGGCGTCCCAGAAGGCGTAGATGGTGTCCATTTACATCGCCTTGCCGAACTCGACGTTGGAGGTCAGCCGCGGTCCGAGGCTGGTGTACATCTGCCGCTGGAAATCCAGCATCATCGTGATGTTCTGCATTTTCCGGCCGGCGTCTTCCTGCTTGAGGGCGTACATCTGGATGGCCACGTTTCGGGCACCGATCAGGCTTTGGTGGAAATCCTCAATTGCCCGGACATCGGCTTTGACCGAGACGGCTTTCGTCTTGTTCAGGGCATCCTCGACCTCACGGCTGATGTCCTGCATCTGGCGGAAGGCAATCTCGGTCGCAATGACCTCGGAAAAGCCGTCGATGATGCGATCGGCGACGATCGTCGATCCCCGGCCGGAGTGAACCGCCTGGGCGATCATCTGGTAGATCGGCGTGCTGGTCATGGCGATGATCTGCAACGCCTTGGGGTCGGTCAGAGCGGTCCGGTTGACGATCGCGTCTTTTAGTTTGTGCAGCTGGTCGTAGACGATCGCCGTCATGCCGGTCGTCGTTCTGGGCGTGCCTTCATCGTTCGCCGATGCGTAGGGCAGGCAGTCCGAGCCTGACGGACATTCCCTGATCTTCATCGTGTGGGTACCCGTGAGCGGGCCCAGGAAATCCTCCCAGGTGATCGTGGGCTTGAAATACTCCGTCGTGAATCCGCTGGACAGGTCGCTCGTGTTCTGAAGGAAAGTCACCGTACCAAACAGGGAGATGTAAAGCTCGATCTCCTCTTGCGAATACCCCCCCGCGCGATCAAGGGCATCGAAGACCAGGTTGAAGTTGTTCTTGAGGATAGGCTTGCCGCTTGAATCCTGGCAGATCGAGGCATTCACCGCGCAGCCCGCGGCATAGGCAGCCTGCATCTTGGCAGGGTCGGTTTGCGTGTCGTTCTGGGCATTGAAGAACGATCCATAGGAACCCGTGAGCGCGGAGCCGAAAACCTGCGCGCGTTGCTCCATGTCCATATTCCGTGTGTCCGGGGTTGTTCCCACGAACTGCTTGATTGCCTGGCAACTGCTGATCTGGAACTGGTTCAGCCCGTTCATCGTCTTGGAGAGGTCCGTCAGCAGACCGTCGATCTCCGGGGCCATCGTCTTGAGCGCAAGCTGGAAGAAGTACCCGATGGCGTTCTGTCCGATATTCCGCAGCGCCGCGACGAACTGGTCCATGTTGACGAAGCCGTAAGCCCCCAGCCAGGCATCGATCCCGCCGCAGCCGGCCTTGTAGCCGGGCGGCGAGAAGCTGAAAAACTGCGTGGCACGTTGCGGTGCGCGGTATGCGAAACCGCCGAGGGACATCGTGGTCTGGCTCTGGGATTCGTATACGGCCGATGGCGTGACGTTGAGGCCCGCGCCGGCCGAGTTGAAATAGTCGTTCATCCAGTCGGACGCGGCGTTCGATGCGGTCGACGGCAGGGCGAGGCCTGCCGCGACAGCGAGCGAAACGCTCAAGGATTTCAGTCTGGGTGTCATGGCTGTTACCTCAATCAGAATTCCTGACCCGGCTGGGTGCGGGTCAGCACTCGAATGCGCTCAACGATTTCGTCGATTGCCAGCGCGCCGGTACCGACAGGCACAGCCTGGCGCGATGCGCGGTGTACCAGAAACAGGGCAGGGACGGCCGTAATGCCTTGACCCTGGCTGACGATCATGGAAACGCCGTTGTCACGCCGAGCGTCCGGGAATTGCGGGAGAACCCCGCCGTCCAGGCTGACCCCGAGGACCGGCATGCCGTATTGCTGTTCGAGCAGCTTGAGAACCGGTGCCTGTTGGTGACAGTAGGGACAATCGGACCGGAAAAAGAACATTAATCCGTAGTCCCGGGACAGCTCGGCCAGAGTCCGGGCCTGATCGTCGCTGCGCTGGTCTTTCCGGGCGAGCTGGGCGAAGGTGGCCGTGGGCGAGCGGTTGTTATAGTCCACGGAAGGCGTCGCCCAGACCACGCGACGCGCGACGTCGGCGAAGAGCGCGCTCTTGTCCATCACGTAGGTCTGGGCCTCCAGATAATTCCGGACGTTGTCCCGTGTCGGTTGCATGACTGCGAGATCCTTCAGCCTGGCAAGCTCAGCCTGCAGCTCAGGCATGGTCTTCATATCCTTGATGTCACGTGGCTTTTCTTCGGGTTTCTTGGCCGATTTCTTGGGCGGTGCATCCGGGGGATACCAGTTGAAGCCGCGTTCCGGGTTCTGCCACGGTGTATCGTCCCACCAACCGCCGCCGGCGGGAGTCGGAGCGGCGCCAGCCGTCGACCAGACGACAATAATCGCCACGCAAGCAGTTAGTACCCGAACATTCATGGTGTCTTCTCAAGCCCGACCGATGAAACCTGCGGCGGTTGTCCGTCCCGGCATAAATTCAGCTCATAGGCCATCTGGAAAGCCTCGTGTGTGCCGTTCCGGGTGAGCATCTTGTGTGAAGGCATGGCCAGGATCAGCCGCAGCCGTTTGCAGCCGGGCCGTATCTCTGCGACGGTGGATACGGTGGCCCGAACCTTCGTACCATCCGGTGCCTGTGTCTCTGCGCGTAGTTTCTGGGCCATCGGCCCGACCAGCCAGGCGTCGGCCGTGCCGGATTTCGATTCGATCGCTGAGAGCAGCAGACCGCGCACCTGGCTGACCTCGGGAATTGAATTGGACGCGGCTATACCTGTTTGTGTCGTCATGGCCAGGATGCAGAATGCGAGCATGTTGTGAATGCGGCTCCGGTTCATCGTGAGGCCTCCAGGATTCGTTCGAGCGCACGGCCGAGCGCGGCCTCGATCATGGGCTGAACGCTCGCCTCATCGATGTCGGGGAGAGTTTTCGAGAGCTGGACGGTGTAGTACGCGAGCTGGGTCTTTCCTTGCCAGACGCTGACCGAGACCTCGGCTTCATGAGTTGTCCGCTTGCAGTCCGCGTCGCAGAACCACAATGAACGCCTGAAATTCGGCGAGCGTGGTTTGGCGGATTTGACCGCCGCCTCGTCAGCGGCTTCGTTGACTGCCGCACGAATGCCGGATTTATCGACCAGCCAGTCTGTCACAATGGCGAAAGCGGCACCGGCCAGCGCGCCGCCGGGCACGCCGGCCTGACTGAGCAGCCGGCCGCCCTGCTGCGCCACGCCGGCGTCGTAGTCGAGAGCAGATCGGCCGGGCCGTCCGTGCCTGATTCCATCGAGGGCATGCGCCTCGGTCTCGATCACTTCACCCAGGAAAAGTTTGCCGGTGTCGTACTTGCGCCCCTCGTTGTAAAGCCGGACGTAGCCATTGATCGTTACGGTCGCAGCGCTCTCGGCTTCTGCACCGGAAAACGCGAACCCGTGACCCGACAAGGCAGCCGCGAGCCTGTCAGAAGCGACCGGCAGACGGTGAGCGCCGGAATAGACGTCGATCCAGGCGGCATTCCTGAAACCATCGGGTAGAAGAACGGTCCCGGATTCGGTCATCCGCAGATCGGCGGGGTCGGTGTTTGCGAAGGCGGTACCCATGCCCAATTGCAGGGATATCAACGCGGTACCGAGAACGGAAGCCGCCAGACGGCGGCAAAGGAAGGAAATATCGGTCATGGTGTCGTGAAATAGTTGTTGATCTTGTCCGTGGCGCGTGTGACTGCCGGGGTCGATGTTTTAACACCCGCCACGATATCGCCCACCACCTCCGTAAAATTGATCTGGCTGAAATCGACCATCTGCAGCTCGGCTGGCGTCAAGCCGCCGCAATCGGGATTCTTTGGGTTGCCCCAGGACTTACCGAGCTGCGCGCGTCCGCTCGAAGCGATCAGGCGTGCGATACGCGAGTTGAAGCAGCAGTGGCCTTGCTTCTTCTGTACGCATACGCCGAGGACTTTCTTGGAACAGTAGGTGCCGACATGCACACACAGATTCTGACCTCGTTTCATACCAAGGATCTGCTCGTCCTGATCGCAGGAGATCAGCTCGGTGATGACATAGATGGCAATCGAGATCGCGAAAGAAGTGGGGTCGAAACCCACATAGAAGCCTGAGGAGCCGAGTTGGCTCGACCAGGCCATTCCAGCGGTCGCCCCGCCATAGCTTACGGACAGACCGAAATATCCGATCGAAGGCGTAAAGGTCATGTCCGCAACGGAGCCGCCGTCGCCGATCAGGCTGGCGAAACCGTTGACCAGTATATTCGGAGCATCCGACTGAAACAGGGAGTCGTATACATACCTGGAGCCAAGATAGGAAACGGATTCCGAGGCAAAGCTCTTGACCGCGCTGATCCCAAGGTCTGTCATCATGTTGCTGTTGGCCTGATTGCTGCCTTGGGTATTGTTCTTGCAGCACGAGAATATTCCCAGGGTGACTCGACAGTCGCTGGCGTGGCCGTTGAATAGGGTCAGGGTATCCGGATCCATGTAATTGCCGGCTTCGCGAAGGGCCTCGATGCCGGTGACAGCCATTGCGAAATCGCCATCTGGCGTGTAACCGGCATCGAAGCAGGTCCCGTCCACGCAGTAGGTCTGTCCGCCGCAATCGGTGATCGTCCGGGTGGCTCCTGACGCGATCCTGCACTGGTAGGTCTGTTCGTAGAGCGAGCACTTCGAAGGGTTGTCGTCGACGTAATCGACGCATGTCGATCCGATCTGCGCACAGCCCTGATCGATCAGGTCAGTGCAGTCATCGACGTAGTTCTGCGAGATGCAGTCGTACTTGCTCTCGTATTTCCAGCAACTCCGCGTGACGGGATAACCACTGATCGTGCGGGTTTCCGGGCCTTCGACACAGATTCGGGAGAGCTTGCTACAGGTTCCGTCCCCTGCATAAGCATGAGACAGCCCACCAATCAGAAGCCAAGCCATGAAGGGAAGGAAGGCAACTGACCAGCGCCACGTGGTTGTCATGGCAGCCTCGCTTCCAGTGCCGTACACTGATCGTCCCAGCTATCAATGAATGTGGGTTCGCTGCTGTTGATTCTGAATGTCTGTGTCCACGTGTGCTCGATATTGGGCCCTAGCAGAGTCGCAGCACCCAGATTATTCCCGTCATAGTCGTAGCAGTTACCGTCGGGGTATCCATACAGCCCCTGGATCTGTCCTGGTGGGCAGGAATAGAGGTAGGGTGCCCAATCCGGTACGTCGAACATCTGCACGGTGCAGGAATTGGCTGTGGAATCGCACACCAGGTTCTGGTAATAGAAGCGCCTGAACAACTGGGGGTATCTTGTATGGGGGTAGCAGGTCGTACCCATCACCGGCGTTGCGGCCGGATCGTTCAATGGGATGGTGAACGACTTTGTCTGGCTGCCACCGGAAGAACATTGCACCCGAATGCCGCCCCCCGCGCATAACGAGGAGGTGGTCCAAGTTTCTCCCCCTCGATCGTGAGTCGTGAACGTGAATGGATTCTCGTATGTTCCCGGAACGCACACCTCGTTCATCTGAACGATGATGTTCAGGGTTTCAACACAAGTCTCCTCGCCAGCGGTCAGATACTGATTGCAGGTCTCGGTTTGATAGGTGTCCGGATCCTGAACCGTCTTCGTTGCGCAACCGGCATAGGCACCCGATACGATCAGCGAGCCCAGGTAGGTTTCCGCATCCCCCGCGACCAGATCGCGCTTGACTGCGATGGGGTCCGTCTTCGGATTCAGGGGGAACATCACGTTCTTCTTGCCTGGATCGTCCATCAGCATGCGCACGCTCTCGCATTTGCCGTGCGTATGCGCGTCCGGATCCGCAGTGCCCGGTGTAGACGTGCAGCCCAGCACGTCCGTCGAGGCAGGCGCATTGAGGCTGCCCGTCCCGCCCATGTAATAGCCGGACGCCGGGTCTGAAGCGGTGTAATTCGGTACGTCTGTACTCGCTCCCGTCGAATTGATTTTTGCCTTCGCCGTGCCCACGTTGGCGTTGCCGAAGGCCTGCCCGTCCGAGAACGCACCGGACGGTGTCATATCTGCTTGCGCCTGGGACTGAAAGACCATGGCGAGCGACAAGCACAGAAAGCTCCACTTCATGGAGCTCGTCCCATCAGCGCCAGCCGAGCGCGCGCTTCGTCTGCCAATTCGCCGGAGCCGGCCGCCCAGCGTTCCAGGACGTAGTCGAGTGTTACGTCGCCTTCACTGCGCAATGTGTTGCCGCAGACTGTCCTGTCGCTCACACAACTATCCTTCGAGCTGCCGGAGGATAGGGTGAAAGTAGGGGCTACAGACACGTGGTAGCTCTTGAAGAGATCGGGATGGATCTGGATCGAGGCCCCGGTTTTGGCAAGCGGCTCGAAGGCCTCGACCGCGCGAGACCAGTTGCCTCCCGCAAGCCCGCCGTCGACGCCACGGAACACCAACACGGCACGCGCCTGAGCTGCCTGGCGGGCCAGCCGGAGCAGAGCCTCCTTCGGCATGGCCAGAGTAGCGAAGACGATCAGACGTTCGTCAACTGCCCCCTTGGCCTGCCCATATCGGGCTGCGATCTGCCCGATATCGACGCCCGAGGACGGGACGCGGATATTGGGAAGCGCACGAACAGCACCGTTGCGGGCTTTGGCGGCAGCTGCGTCCAGAGCCTGGCCGGAGCGGCCCCGGGTGGCTTCGTCCATCCCGTTGCCCCGGATATCCGGCAGGGAAGGGACGGGAGATGTCGCCTGGGCAGGCTGAACAAGGCTCCAGAACAGTATTGACGAAGCAATGGAGAAGATTTTCAGCATGTCAGAACCCCACGGCCCCCTGGCAGCAGTCGCGTTTGCGGAAGAGCATGTAAGCGAAATCCTCGCCCTTGTATGGGAACTCCTTGCCGGCGCCGGAAATGACGGTCGTTCTACCCATCGTCGAACAGCAACGGCCGTCTTCCTTCTTGGTATTCGGGATCGGGTACACCATCTGCGTTTTGTACGCGCGCTTGTCCATGAGGGGGATCGGGTAGTAGCCGCACTGTCCCGATTTGCCGTGCGCACCCCATATCAGCATTTCGCGATGCATCTTGTTTGTCAGACGCTGCGCGATCAGCGTCGAGGCCTGCACCCCGCCGACGTGGTTACCGACCCATCCGTCGAGCGGATACATCGCCCCCTGGCAGCCGGCACACCAGAACAGTTCGTTTAGGGGAAAGCCTGAAGTCGCCGCCACGCAATCCGCCGAACAAGCGGCCTGGGCCAGCGGATTCGCGAACAGAACCGCGTCCGGGTTCAGGATGAAGCTCAATTCGGAATCCGCCCACAGCGGATCCAGTTCCGTGAAATATGCCAGGTCAAACACGCCCTGTTCGAGGCAGGGGTTGTCCATGATGACTTCCAGCCAGAAGAGCAGGGGGCTCATGTAGAAGTGCGCTTGGTAGAAGCTCTTGCCGCCGCGCTTCTGCACGTGTGCCGGTGCCGAGATACCGGGATCGATCTTGATGCCGCCCAAAGAGGGAAAGCAGTAGGGCGTCCGGACAGCTTCTACGATGCGTGCAGGCTCCCAGAAGCTGATAGCCAGGCCGATCTTGGGTGGGTTCGAGCAGGCGCAGAGGGGATTGTCTACACCGCTGTCGAAGTCTTCCTGATCGAAGCTCATCACCGACACCCCGCCGATCGTCATGGGAAAGATGCACGACCAGCAGACATCGGTAATGGGATTGAAGAATTTCCCTTCACACGAGCCGAGTGCGTGCGCAGGCTTCATCAATCCTGTTAGCGCCAGAATGATGAAAGCGAAGGCGAACCAGGGATACTTCACTTCAGCCACCGGAGAAGATCCTTGATCGGCTTACCGAGGCGCGCCAGTCTTTCACGCGCCCCATCGTGATCGAGCAGGTGCTCCCGGCCCCGGCTATCGATAAAGCGGAGCTGGGGGTCGTAGCGATCGATCTTCCAGGCAGGGCCATCCTCGCGGCCCGTGTGATAGCGATACCCTTCAACGGCCTCGCCTTCCTTCCGAAGGCGTACCGCTTCCTTGAGTTTTAGAAACACGTCGTACAGTTTCCAGTCGACCCGGTAATCGTCCACTGTCACGCCGTGGACCATGGTCTGGGTCCCGAATCCCTGAGCGTTGGGTCTGGAGAAATGGAAGCGCGCGAGGCAGGTACGATGATTTCCGTCCCCATTCACGTACCAGTGCTTCCCGTTCAGCGAGATGTAGAGCATGGAGGGATGCTTGACCCCTGTATCGAAGTAATACGCCGGGTTGGAGCGCAGAAGCGCCTGATTCGCCGACATGCGTTTGCCTGTCCGGAGGAACTGTTCCCAGGTCAGCCCGGCATAGTCGGGGTGGGCCGTGCCCACTACGGAAAACACATTGACCGAATGCCGATCGCTCCAGTAGTGGCTGCGGACGAACGGCATCAGGGCCTGCAGGCGGTTCTCGTCCCAGGCGTCGATCGCCGTTTTCGCCCAGTGCGGGCGATGCCGCATGGCCCAATCGAGAATATCCAGCTCCGCGCCATCAAGATTCATCCGGGGGGTCTCCTTCATTCAATCGGCCTTCAATTCGTCGACCCGGAGGCGCTTCATGGCCACGTCCTGAGAAACCAGAGCCGGTACTTGCCGAATGCCAAAGCGGCGAACCAGATAGCCGCCCTGATCGAAATACACCTGCTGTTTCCACTGTCGTGTCAGCTTGAGCGGCTCGCCGGCCACGAGAATCGGCTTCACCTTGCCGTCGTAGTGCTTCAGGATGGCGGCGGCTTTGCGTACCTGGGCCGCATCACGCTGGTCGAAGAACAACAGGTGATTCGACAGGGGGACATAGTCGAGCGGGTTGACGATATCCCCGGCGCGTGCGATCAGCTCGCCGCTGGGTGTGGCGATATCGCGCGGCACACGCATGACGGATCCACGTAGTGAGTGCCGGGCGTGACGGTACGCACAATGCCCTTGACCGGATCCGGTCGTTCGATGCTGGACTGGGAACGCTTGAGGGCCTCCTGTTGAAGCGCCTTGAGCCGGCCGCTGCTTTCCAGAGATTTCAGGCGGGCCTGAATGTCTTCCAGAAGATCGGGCTCCCGTATGGGGTAGGTTGGGCCGAGCGCGTCCTGTGCGCAGGCCTGTCCGACCAGCACACCGCAGATCAGGATCTGTACGGCCGTCTTCACCATTCTCTTAGCGCTCTTCCGCAAGCAGCTGGAGTTCATCGCGCCATGGTCACACCGAGACGAGGCGCCAGCCCCTGGCAGACAGGGATTGAACCGTGATCCGCTCGTTTCCGAACGCACCGCAATAGAACACGGTGTTGTCGCCGAGCCGGCCGCTGGAATTACAGACCGTGGCCCGCTTTGGGGCTCCAGCTGGCGCAGCAGTCGGAGTCTGCGCGGATACGATGTTGCCGGCCTGGATCGGCAGTGCGCTACCGGACTGCGCGTCTGCGGTCTTTTGCTGGATTTCCGGTAACAGCCGCGTATTCGGTCCCGCTTTCTGCCGTGCCCATTCCTGGATGGCGGCGTTGTCGGCGGCGCCTGCCTGGCTGGAAAGCACGAGCAGTGCGGCGAGCGGCAGAACTGAACGGCGAATGTTCATTGGATGCTCCTTGTCGATGAACTTAAAAGATCGGGATTGCCCGGCCGCTCACATTGGCCATCGATACCCAGCCGGTGATGGCGTAGCGCGAATCGAGCGAATCCTTGTGCGGCGCGTAAGCATAGAAATGGCCCGGCGGGATGATTCCGGCCGGCCCGAGTGCCAGCGGTTGGCCTTTCTTCGACCGTTCCTTGGCGAGGCCGACGAATTCGCCGTTCACGAAGAAATTCCGGTCCGTAATCTCGACCCGGTCGCCAGGCAGGCCACGGACCTGCTTTACGAAACTGAGCCCTGCCGGGTAGCCGCCACCGCCTGCCCACCGAAAGGCGACGTATTCGCCCCGCTTCGGAACCGTTTCACCCTTCACCACCAGATAGACGTGATCGGGAAGGCTTTCGGATACGTTGATGGCCAGCGTGAAATTGGCATTGAAACCGACGATGGCTGCGTGCAGCGGAACGCAGAGCATCCAGTAGCGTCGGTAGTGGGGCACCATGACCGTGTCCCAATAGATGGCCCATCGTGTCCGTAGCGCATCCAGATCCGTGAAACGTGAAATGCTGTTCATCGTGTTCCTCCCTGCATACCCAGGAGTTCTCTTAGCCGGGGCGTGAGATCGGAAGACGCTCCGGCTACCACAGCGGATTTCACGAGGAGGGTGCAGCTGCATTCGCGCTGAATTCGTGCCACAGCCTGTTCGATCTCCGGTCCGAGTTTCTGAACTAGAAGGTAGGCGGCCTGCCGGTCCGCATCGCTGACTGAAGGTTTGGAAAGTAGCGCCGTGAACTGCGCTTCCTTCTCCTTCACGACATCGGCGATGTCCACAGTCGAGAACGATGGCACGCGAGCGTGCCATGCCATCCAGGCAAGAACGGAAACTGCCATCAGGGCTACTACGCTGAGCACCAGTGCCGAAACAGCCAATCGACCGGTCACGAAACCTGCATCGCCGAGTGGCTCTTCCCGATCACCCGATTCAGTGGTCACATCCTTGAGGCTTTCCGTCATCTTGCTGCCCTCCTGTCACGCAAGACTGCGTCGACAGCATCGGCCATTGACAGACCTTCGGCGCGCTTCGCATTGACTGCCGAGAAGTCGCGAGCATTCGCCGAGCCCATAAGCTGCGAGTAGGGATCGAGGAGCAGCATCCCGACGCCGTAGCCTGCTTGGCCGCACGATACGAAGACTTCCGAGAAACTACCCTGTTCGGTACGCAGACTGCTGACCAGATGCGCCATATGCGGCGTGAATGCGAGCTTCTCTTCCAGCTTGGCGATGGATTCCTGCTTCTGACGCAGCATGAACAGCCAATCCGCGTTTTCGAGCGCGGCCTGGCTCGCTGGGCTTCGATAGTAATCATTGATACCTTGCGTGCCGGTCAGGAAGGCGCCACCGTGTTTACGCGCACGACGATAGCCAGCCTCAAGGAATTTAGCGGTCTGACCACCCACCAGCAGATCCCATGCTTCATCCACGATGACGATCTTGGGCTGGTCGCGTGGCGCGAGGTACATTTCCTGGGTGATGCGATACATCAGGATGAAGAGCGCGACCGCTTGCAGATCCTTACGCGACTTCAGCTCTTCCAGTTCGAGCACGACCAGGTTGGAGTTGAAGTTGACCGTGTGCTGACCTTCGAAATAACGGCCGTAGCTGCCCAGCGAGGTATAGCTGGTGAGCTGGACAGCGAGATCGCGGATCCTGGGATCGCAGGCCTCCGCCTCTCCGGCTTCTAGCGTACCGCCATCGTGGCACGCCAGCTTCAGCCGTTCGGCCAGCATGTCGATAGTCGAATTCGGCCCCCGATCGTCCCATAGTCCGCGGAGCGCAAGTTCGATTTGGGACAGCTCGTAATCCGAAAGGGGCCGGCTGGGAGAGATCATCTGCGCGATCAGCGGCTTCAGCATCTCCATGTCTTCATCCAGGTCTTCGACCATGGTGAAGGGGTTCAGGATGACGTTGGCTTCGCGGGTGAATTCGATGAACTGGCCCCCCAGGGCATGGCACAGTTTCTCGTAGGAACGGCCGACGTCGATGATCCAGACCTTGGCGCCCATCGCCAGGTAGCGTTCTGCCAGTTCGTTCAAGAATGCTGACTTCCCCGAGCCTGACGTGCCCACTACACAACCGTTGTAGTTACCTGATGGATTTGCGAACAGATCCACCCCGATGCACTGGCCGGAACGGCCGGTGAAGCTCAGTACGGGTCTGCCCACGCCCCGCCACTCGCCGAGCACGGGCGCCATACTGGCTGCGTTGCCCGTTGTCTTGGTCGAGTACCGTTTCGAAATGCGGATGTCACGAAGCAGAGACGGCCCCAGGGCCATCGGGAGCGAACTCAAGAGCGCCTGTACCTGCATGTAGGTATCTCCGCTGACTGCGAAACCCATGCTGCGCCAGATTGCGCGTGCAGCCTCATCGGCTTCGGCGACCAGATCGGGTTCTGCGAACAGCAACACCTGATGATAAAGATGTACCGCACCGCCGCCTTCGTCGTAAGCGTTCTGCAGCAGCCGCCAGTCGGCGGCGCGTTTTCCCGTATCAGGGAGCGCCTTGCCCATGGGGGATTCCGCAACCTGAACGGCGCGTGCGGTCTTGAGCTTGACGTGCTCCTTGTGCTCGTCGTAATCGAGGATCTCGGCCCCGAGAGTGATGAGAAATGGGCAGGGATAGCCCATTGAGCCCTTGTCGGCATCTCCGAGCATGCGCGACACGTCGTGCAGCTCGAATTTCTTCGGATAACTCTGTGCCGACAAACCGCGGATACACACTGAGGCGCCGGTCGGCGCCTGAACAGCCAGTCCCAGGCGCTGGACCGATACCGACGTGTCCCGCTCGATCATCTGATAGCGAAGCGCCTGGCCGTCGTCGTAAGCGATGGGTGACATCGAGAGCCTGGCAGGATGAAGCAGCGTCCGTACCCAGTCGATCAGATCCTCGGCGTTCCAGACTTTGCGGAACTGGTAATAGGTTTTGAGTTTCGATACCTGCGATTCACGCATTGACAGAATGCGTTCCAGCGTCCTGAACTCAGTATCCTTGACCGGGACTACGACCGACATGACCGCGCGATATTGACGCATAACGCTCGGCCGCGACGAAACCAGGGGTCGGGCCGACGCTTTCCGGTAGTGCGCGATGCGCTCTTCGGTCATACGTGCGATGAGCGCACGCTGCGCGTCGTCCTGGAGCTTCTCCAGCCTCACGACGCTGCGGAAATCCTCCAGGAATGCCTGCACGTCGGGCGAGCCCCAGAGCATGACCTGTACGCCGGCACCGCGGGGCATGTCACGAAAGATTTCCTGGATCAGCCGGCTCATATCTTCGCCCGCGCCGGTCTGTGGATTCATCTCGATGGCGTACCCGATCGCCTCGATGCTGCCTTCCTTCTCGCCCTCGATCGCGAAAAGCTGCTCGGTTTCCCAATATGCTGTCCAGGGCAGCAGATCGGACAACCGGTTGTATTCCTGACTTGACGTGAAGTGGGCCTGTTCCTGTTCAGGCAGTCCTGCAACCGTGTCCTCCCGCGTGAACATCTCACGCAGGGCACTCAGCGGTGCGAATCCGGCGTTGCTCATGGTTTGCCGCCGGAAGAAGACGAAAGCGTCGGGTTGCGATCCGGTACCGGCTTGTCGCTGCTTTCCTCCTTGCCCGCAAGGGGATACACCGGTTTGAAGCGGTCGCGTATCGTCTGCCTGTTGGCCTCGATGAGCCATTTGCCCCGGTTAAGCACGGTATAGACGTAGTGCTGATCGTGCAGATCGCCATCCATGTCTTCCCACGGGGCTATCCATACACGCAGCACGAGCGGCGCAAGGCGAATGGGGTCGCCGCTGTTCGGGGTTGTGAGATCGCGAGGCGAGAAGACTGCGGCATCGGCAGAGCCATCCGATTTTGTAGTCGTAGGGCCGGATTTGGTTTCGACTGGCGCTCCTGCAGCAGCCGACCGCTGTTGCCCCGGCAGATTGCCTTCCAGAGAATTCGCGTAAATCCCCGAAACGGATGTACAGGTCACGCCTTCAGGGGCCTTGCACGCCAGTTCCGACTTGCTGCCGGACAGTCCGGTGATGGGTGTGCAGCCCGCCAGGCCGGCGACGATTGCGGCACCGCAAAGCAGGGTGGCTGATTTCATTGTCCGCCCCCCGTTGCTGCCTGTTTGTCCAGCCAGGCATTCAGTCTGTCAGACGACACTGCGCCGGGCATGGTCCGGCCATCGCCAGCAACCAGGAAGGGGGTACCGGAAATTCCCAATTTCTCGGCAAGCGGTACAACCACTGTGTGCGGCGCCTCACACCCTCGTGCCGGCGGAGGCGGTTGCTTACCTGTGGTCATCAGTGCTTTCCAGGCTGCAGCACGGTCGTTGGCGCACCAAACCCCATCGGCCTTGGCACGTGCCTCGGGATGTAATTGCTCCAGAGGCATCAGGAAGGTGTAGACCGTCACGTCGTCCACCTTTTCCAGCGCTTGCTCCAGCTTTTTGCAGTACGGACAATCGGGATCGGAGAACACTGCGAGCACGCGCGACCCCTTGCCCTTGACGGTCCTGATTGCGCTGTCGAGCGGGAGCAGTCCGAAATCGACCGTGGCGGCAGTGCGCGGAACGCCGCCTTCCGGCACGGACGTGATGTCTTCCTGGGCCTCCATGTCGAACAGACGGCCAAAGATGAAGTACCGCCCCGATCCCTCCACGAAGGCCACATTGCGCCCCATCACCACTTCATAAACACCGGGGAGTGGTGTGGATCTGACCCGGTCGAAACGGGTCTTGGGATACATGAGCCGGAGATTCTTCTGGACGGCGATCAGTTCCGGATCCCGACCTGTGGCAGCCGAGCCGGAGTTGCCGGGCGTTTGGGCCAGGGCAGCGCCATGCGCGAACAGAAGCGCAGCGAAGAGTAATTTTTGGGTCATGGTCTAACGCCTTTCGATGCTGATTCCGCGTGTCAGAATCACGTCGGCTACGCGGCCGCCATCGACTTCGATCACGGGAAAAATCTGTTCCGCCAACTTGATGTAATACTTCGAGAGCTGCTGCATCGCACTCCCGACGCCCTCCGCGAGTCCTGCCTGCAGTTCCTTGCCGTCGGCGATGGTCGACGTGGAACCCAGCGGAGAGACCGACGTGGTCGTGGCGTTCTGTTTGAAAGCCGTGCCGATGCCGGATCCGATGCCGGCGAGAAAGGCATTGGCCAGGGCCTGCCCCTGCTTCGTGACCAGCCGGCCGCGCATCCCGGCCTTGCCGTCCTCGCCTGCAATGTAGCCCTTGACCGATACGTCGACGGCACCTCCTTGCTGATCGATGCAGGACATGCGATCCAGGCGAATGTAGGCCCGCTCGGAAGAGATATCGCCGTATCCGTTTGCGGTCAGTACGCAATCCTTCATATCGGCCAGATAGCGATTGGGCAGTTGCGCAGGATCCAGCACCCGCAGCAGGACAGGGTGGGGATTGTTCTGGGCTTGTCCGCCGGTCGGCGCATCCAGGCCCGCCAGAAGCACCACACGGAAGAAGGTGCCTGCGGGGAGATAATTCTCGGCTGTCTGCGCGTTGACGTCTGCCTCGCGCGTTTCATTCGGTTTCCCGACGGAAACGCTTGCCGAAGCCGGTTCGGCCGGCCTGGCCGTACCGCCCGCAGCCTCCGCCACATCCAGTGTGAAGCTGCGTTTCACAATCGGTTGCGGTTGGGCCGGTGCGCCGGCAGTCTGGCCTGCTATAGAACCCTGTAAGGGCTGAAACGCGCGGCCAGTGGCGGCAGGAAGCGCGGGAGGAGGTGGGGGAAGCGGCAGCTCGTTCATGGCCGACGTTGACGGTGTCTGGAGATTCGATTTCGTGCGCTCGTTTTCCTGCAAACTGAGTTTGAGCGCGGACATTTCTCGGTTGAGCGCTTCGATCTTGGAGGATTCGTTTGCCCGCCACACGTCCTTGTCATTCAGCTGCTGCCCCGGAAGCGGAAGATTGAGATTGAGCTGCTCAGGTCTCTGGATTTCCTGCAATTTGGTTTTGGAGCTACCGGCGTCTGCGAACCAGGCAGCAGCGAGCGCAACACCCGCCAGAACGGCGGTGACGCCTCCGGCGATCATGAGTTGCTTCTTACGAACGGAAGCGCTTCGTGGCGAGGGCGTTATGCGGCTCATCAATTCACCTCCGCATTCCGCTTGATGATGAACACAAGCGTGCTGCGGCCCGGCTCCAGATCGAGATCGCGTACTGCAACGGCAATGACGCCTTTCTTATAGAACTCCTGCTCGGCAATCCGCATTGGCGCATCGCTGACGTTGAACAGCCGGTAGCGTTCACCAACCAGGGAATTGCTGGTGAGCGTCTGCTCCAGTGCAAAGCGCGAACCTTTCCAGAGACGGATTTCTTCCCATGTCTTTCGTGCTTCGACGCCACCTGGCGTCGTCTCGCCAGTCAGGGCCTGCAGCATGCCCTTGATCGCCTGCTGGTAACTGGAGGATTTCTCGATCGCGCCAGGTACGGATGCCGGAGACGCCTCGATGCGCTGCTCTCGGATTACGATGGATTCGCCAGGAATATCCTGAGGCTGCAGCACGAGCGTGTAGGTCTTGCCCGTCTGCGAAAAGACGAAAATGCCGAACGGATCCTGGGTCAATGGCTGGATCAGTGCCTGGCCGGTATCCGGATCAGCGCTGCCGGTCAGCATGGCATCGTCGGCAGCCTTGATTCGCCGGACCTTGCCGCCCTCGATCGCGATCCGGTTCAGGTCGCGCGTGCTGACCTTGACGAAAAGCGTCTTGCCTTCGACGCCATCGACGACTTGCAGGGCGTGGGCCTGTCCGGTCACCAGTAGCGCGATGCCGGCCAGGATTGATTCAAGGCGTCGTGATTTCTTCAAACGGTTTGGTTGCATTCTTGCCTTCCTTCATCCCGATCAGGAGCACACGGCCGCCGTGGCGGCCGAATTCGAAAACGTAGGTCTTGTTGGCCTGGGAGGTACGCGTATCTCCCAGATAGGTGTTCAGCACACCCTGTATGCCTATCCGTTGATTGGCCTCGTCTGGAATGACTGTGGCAATGGCGAGAAACGTGCTCGCGTTGTCTGACTTCACCTTCTGCGCATAGGCGCCGGCCTGCGTTTCAAGGACACCGTAGAAACGCGGATCGACGTAATTCTTGAGCGTGCGGTGATTGAATTCGACGTTCTGCGGGGTGACGTCGAAGTAAAGCTGTGCGAGGAACACCCCCATCTCAATGAGGTACTCCTTGGATACTTTGTCGTCCTGTACCCAGAAGGTGCTGTGTATCGTCGGCGGTACGAGCGTTTCGCGGTGCGTGTCGCCACGTGCGAGGAATATGATGAGAGTGAGGACCAGTGCCAGCTGTGACAGTGCGAACATCGCGACCATCCACTGCTTTACGCCTGTCGCAGCAGCGACGTGGCCACTGAGTTTGTCGATGCGCATCAGCCTATGTACTCGCGTATGCTGGACGGAGGCGTGGCCTTCATCCCGAGGTTGACCGGCAGATGCCAGTAGATGAGGTGCATGCCGTAGGCGCGGTGCTGGCCTGCCTTGGATTTCCGGTACAGCCAGGCGAACAAGATGCCTACGATGCTGAAACTCAGGATCCAGCCTGTTACCAGGCCGAATACGAAGAAGGACATGAACAGCATGGCCACGTCGAAATCCCACCACATGAACTTGGGAGGGTCGTCCAGGCGGGTGGGGATCGTCGAGGAATCGCGGTCGTCCATGCTGCTCATGCCCGGGCTAAGCGATCAGATGACCGCAGTGAACATGCCGTTGATGATCGTGGGGCCGAGGCCGAACACAATCGCGAAAACAATACCTACCAGCGCCGGCATGGCGGTTGACTTGGCGAAACCAATGATCGCGCCGACGATGAAGGCACCGATTGCGAGGGCCTTGCCGAGATAGCCTTCGGCCCAGCCAACCAGCATGTTGAAGAGGTCCAGGAACTCCGTACCCGTGGTACCGCCGCCGGTGGTGCCTGCGTGGGCGGACTGGATCATGAGAGGGGACATCAGGGCGAACAGCACCAGCAGCTTTGAGGTCAGGAAGGATTTGATTTTCATGAGGCTCTCCTTGAGCGGGAAATGGAAACAGGTCTCATGGTCTCGGAGTCTCAAGGTCTAACAGCACTACACTGCGCGCCCGCTTCAGCATCTGCTCGCGCGCATCGGGATCGGTGAGGCAGAACTCGAGTGCGGCCGTTGCCAGACGCCGTTCCTGGAACAGGTCCCGCTCGGCAATCGTCTTGCGGAAATCCTGCAACATCCGTTTGGTTTCTTCCCGGACAAGCACTGCCTTGTATCCGGGTTCCTGAGCGTGAACGGGTTTAGTCATGGGGTCTCGATGTCTCGTGAATCGTTTCGAAGTGGATCACCGCTCGGCGGGCTGACGGGTTGTCGTTTGGCGGATAGCCTGTGCAGCAGCGCGTTGACACAGAGATACGCGCTGCATCGAAGCGCAATCGAACGAGATGTTCTTCGACGGCTTTTGCGCGAGCACGTGCCAGTTTCAGGTTGAATGCACGCGAGCCGAGACGGTCGGTCATCCCCTCGATGTTCAACCGGTAATTGCCAGCGTGCGGCGCCGTTATCTCAGCGAGCGTCTTGCGCGCCCGCTCGTCCAGCTGGCTCGATGCCAGCGAAAAAAATACCGTGACAGGTTCGAGAGGCTTTGAGGATTCCGAAGCCTGCGCCGGGGCGGGCTCCACCGCGGCAGGCTGGCGTGGCGGACCGATGTCCGCAACTTTAGGACTACGGGATGTACAGGATTCGCCTGCGCGGCATAAGACGTACTCCGGCGATAGAGGCAGCTGGCCAATAGACCATACGCCATCTGCCAAAGCAGGTTGGCACAGCCCGAGCCCAAGAACCAAGAGCGCCTTCATTGGTGTCGCTCCATCGCCCGGAAAACCTTCCAGGCATAGGTCAGGCGTGCTCTGGAGCAATCGTCGCCCTTGAGCGTTCTACAGCTCGCGTTGTAGGCACCGACGGCATCCCAGTTCGTCCCAAGCTGCCGAAATTCCTGTGCGAGGATCCATGCCCCGACTTTTACATTTGCACAAGGGTTCAGGAGGTGGGCCTGTGTATAGCCAAGCGATTTGAGTGGTTCGCTAGTCAGCCAGCGCGAATTGATTTGCATCAGGCCGATGTCCACAGAGCGGGTACGCTTTACATGCCCTTCATTGAGTGCATGCGGATTCATGGATGATTCGACCTGAGCAATACCGCGGAGCAGGTTGGGCGGCACGCCATAGAGTGCGCCCGCTTCATCGAAACAGAAAGCGTGCGCCTGGGAATAAAAAGGGGCCGCGATAAACGCGCTTGCGACCCAAACGGAGACACGGAGAGAAAACATGGCGGCAATCGTAGGAAGCCGCTTGAAACTGAACCAGCAGAAAACCAAAAAATGTTTTTGGATTTGATTGCTGAAAAAACCTATCATATTTGATATCCTGATCGGTTTTCCTTTCGACAGCCCAACGGCCAGGCAAAGGCCAAATGGCGAAACGGGCCAAGGGGGAAGGGCCTTACCCGAAAGGGCGTGTTCGCTAAATAGACGCGAACACAAAGGCGTAATGGGGGCTTACGGGAAAGGGCTTAAGGGGGAAGGGAAATGCATAAATGGGGCACACCTTCCGAGCCTGAATGTCACACGGTGCCTCTGTGCTATCGCTTAGCACAATTCAAAAAACTTTTCAGCAATCAAACCAAAAAATCTGAATTGGATTTAATGCTGACCACGGTCCCATGGCCGAATAGCATCCGGGCATTTGTCACTTCGAGGCCCGTGGAACCGTGTCCCAAGCCGAAGGATCACCCTACGAAGCACACCCCATCGCGCTCTTCGCGCTCATAGCCGAACGATTCGAAAAACTCGGGCTGCCGCACTGGACAGCGGTCGTTTTCGCATGGCTGGCGCGCTACGACGGACTTTCCAGCTGTTATTTCGAGGACGCGGAAACCTCGCCCACTCTGGCCGTCTACCGCGCGCTGTCCGATCTATCGCCCGGCGTCGACGACGAGGCGGTTGCGGCAAGCCTCGCCTCACTGGAATTTCTGAACTGGCGCATTCGGCATCCTGATTCCGACGAACGTTGGGATCCAACAGTCACCTCGCTGATGGATTTTCTTGGGGACAAGCAGCCTATTTGCTGGAAATGGGCCGCTGCGTGGCCCTCTCCGGCAGCAGTCCAGGAATGGCTTCTGGAACAGCTTCCCAAGCCTTGATGCCTGATCCAGCCTGGCTTCCCTATGCCGCCGGCGGACTTCTGGCCGCCGGCGGTTTGTTGTTGTGGTTCTCCAGGGGCAGGCCTGCTGGAGCACCACAGGGAAAGCACGGGCATCCTCCCGTCGCTCGGGGTGCCGAGGCAGGGCGGATGCCCGTGCAGTCTGGACAAAACCTGATCCAGTCCATGCGTCTGCAGCCTTATGTCGATGGCATCAGGGATCGTATGGGTTTTCATCGGGACATGTTCGAGCAGGCGTGTCTGCCCGTTGTCGAGCTCGCTGCCGAATGGGTGCAGCTGCTTCCTGCTTCCGAGTCCCATCACCACGCCCAGCCGGGCGGGCTGTTGACGCACATGATGGAAACCGCCACGCATGCATTGCGGTTTCGCCAGGGCTATCTGCTTCCGGTCGGCGCCCCTCCGGAAGAGATTCCGGCCCGAAAGCACCGCTGGACCTACGCGGTCTTTCTGGCCGCGCTGCTTCACGACATTGGCCGGCCGATCGCCGATATCAACGTCGTTGTTTACCGATCCGGCAAGGCCTGCGGCAAATGGCATCCGCTTGCGGGCTCGATGCCGGAGCAGGGCATCACTGAATATTCGTTGAATTTCGAGGTAAGACGCGATTACGAGCTGCACCGCAAGCTGCCCATCGTGCTGTTCCAGCGGCTGGTGCCGCCGAACATCCTTGCCTGGCTAGCCGAGGATGCAGCACTGATGGCCGAGCTGACGGCCTATCTATCGGGCGAGAACGCGCCTGGCGCGTTGCTGGAAATCGCGGTAAAGGCAGATTCGGAATCGGTGCGAGCCAATTTGATGCATGGCCCGAGAACGCGCTTTGCCTCGGCGAAGACCGTACCGCTGATCGAACGACTGATGCAGGCGCTGCGCCTGATGCTGGAAGAAGGCCGGCTGAGCCTTAACCGTGCGGGTTCTCATGGCTGGATCCACGACGGAAAAGCCTGGTTTGTGTCCAAACGATTGGCCGACGAGGTGCGGCAATTCCTGACCGACCGCGAAAGCGGGGAGGGTATTCCGGGCAAGGACAAGAACGACCGGCTATTCGACACTTGGCAGGAATACGGGGCTCTGATCCCCACCGAAGACAACCGCGCCGTGTGGCAGGTCGCGGTGAGCCTCGACGACGGTTGGAAACAGACTTTTACCGTGCTGTGTTTTCCGCTCGAACGACTGTTCAGCCATCCAGGCCTGTACCCTGAGCCGGTCCGCGGCACAGTGGCGCCAGTCGCCCCTGGCGAAGTCGAATCTGGCGTGCCGGAAGGCGAGCCGGAGAGTCCGGACGCGCCAGATCAGGCCGAGCCGGGCTCCTCATACCGGGAAGACAATCTGGAGCTTGCCCTATCCGCCGATGACGGCTTTCCGGTTCAGGCGCAGGTGAATTCACCCGGCGCGCCGGCTGCGCCGAAGCGTGAGCCCTCTTTCGCACTTCCCGCCTTGCGCGCGCCAGATACCGCCAAAACGGTACCGGCAGCGGTGCGCCGGACGGCACCGGAAAATCCAGCCGAGTCATTTCTGAACGACGAAGACACCGCCATCGCCAAGCCGCGCGCTAGGACAGCTGCGACCCTCAAGCCGGTTGCGCCAGCCGGGCAAATGGCGGCGCCGGCCGCAAGCAGCAGCAAGAAGCCTCCAACTGACGCTGCGCTGCGCTTCATGCGCTGGATACAGGAAGGTCTGGCCGAAGGCAGCATGGCCTACAACCGGGCAGACGCCATGATCCATTTCGTGCCGGAAGGCATGATGCTCGTATCTCCGCTCATCTTCCGCCGATTCGCCGATCTCTTCGGTGAAGACGGGGCCGGCGCGCCTTCCGACCGGCCGGCGCTGAAACAGGGCACGGGCATCCAGCGCCAGGTCACGAATGCCGGCTGGCACCTCGTCACCGGCGAGAAGAAAAACAATATTCAGCGCTACACCGTCATCGGCGCCGACGGCCAGGGCCGGAAACTGATTTCCGGCGTCGTGATCGTCGATCCATCGCGCTTCGTGAACCCTCTGCCCGAAAACAATCCGTGCATCGTCCGATTCGAACAGCAACTGGAGCACTCATGAGTTATCCGATCGAGAATCTGTTCCGGCCGGCGGTCGAATACGTGCCCGCCTTTGCTTCCCTGTCCGGAGCCATCCTGCTGCTGAGCGCGCATGAATGGTTCTTCCTGCCCAAGGAAGTCGTGGGCGCTGCCGCTATCGGTCTGCTCAGTCATGCTGCCTGGCGTGCCCGGCAGGGTATCCGGGTTTCGCGTTTCCAGCGCAACCTCATCCGATTGCCCAAGTACATCGTCAAGTCGGCCGACATTCCTGTCTCCAGGACGCGTCTGTTCCTCGGCCTGGGCTTCAAGTGGGATCAGCGGCATACCCAGCGTCTGGCGCTCGCGCGCGACCCGAAGAACCGGTCGTACATTACTCAATCGCCTTCCTATGCCTGGGCACGCCGTTTCGAGATCAGAAACGAGGGGAGGGGAGGCCTGACCGGGTGGGTTGCACAACTGACCCGCCGGGAAACCTGGTGGAACCCCGTGGCACCATTGCCGCCCGTAGGCGGCGACCCTGTGATCCACGGCCTGGAGCCGGAGGAAACGGAAGTCAGTATGGATCTGGTCGAGCGGCCGGGGCACATGCTGGTTCTGGGTACCACCCGCGTCGGCAAAACCCGGCTGGCCGAAGTTCTCATCACCCAGGACATCCGTCGCGGCGACGTGGTGATCGTGTTCGATCCCAAAGGCGATGCGGGGCTGATGACTCGTTGCTATATCGAGGCTGCGCTGGCCGGACGCGAGTTCTACATGTTCCATCTCGGCTATCCCGACCAGAGCGCGCGCTACAACCCCATCGGCAATTTCGCGCGCACCACAGAGGTCAGCACCCGGATTGCCGGTCAGCTGCCCGGCGAAGGCCAGTCCGCGGCCTTCAAGGAATTCGTCTGGCGCTTCGTCAACGTCATCGCGCGCGCCCGAACCACCCTGGGATACCGCCCCGACTACAGGATGATCTACGAAGACGCCGTCAACATCGACGCGCTCGCGAGCGAGTATTTCAAGTTCTGGCTTGACCGGGAACGGCCGGGTTGGGAGCAGGAAGTCGAGGCTATCGAACTCGACAAGGCACAGATCCAGCAAGTCATGAAGTCCGGCCGCACGATGGACGCAATGAAAACCATGCTGTTCGTCCGGGAGAACAACTTGCACGACCCCATCGCCGACGGTCTCGCGTCGATTCTGTCGAACGACCGGAGCTACTTCGAAAAGCTGGTCAGTTCGCTGTATCCGCTCCTCGAAAAGCTCACCACCGGAAAAACCGCCGGCATCCTGTCGCCCCAGTACGACGATCCTGACGATCCGCGGCCGATTTTCGACTGGATGAGCGTGATCGAACGCGGTGCGGTGGCCTATGTCGGCCTGGACTCCCTGTCGGACTACGAGGTGGCCGGCACCGTCGGCAACGCGATGTTCGCGGACCTGACCTCGATCGCTGGCCAGATATACAAGTTCGATCAGGGCTACGGCCTGCCCTCGGCACCGCCCAAGCGGAAACTCTCGATCCATGCGGACGAGTTCAACGAACTGATCGGCGACGAGTTCATCCCGCTCCTGAACAAGGCAGGCGGCGCGGGATTCCAGGTGACGGTCTACACCCAGACCTGGCAGGACGTCGAGGCGCGTATTGGCGACCGGGCGAAGGCCGCCCAGATCGGCGGGAACCTGAATACGCTGGTCATGCTTCGCGTGAAAAACAAGGAGACGGCAGAAATCCTGACCAACCAG
>ERZ781399.736-NODE-736-length-33618-cov-4.254924_pt1 | contig 33618 bp, 29 predicted proteins | sample MGYA00511014_ERZ781399 | MGnify/ENA primary metagenome ERZ781399 (study PRJEB29847, sample SAMN06458254) | wastewater metagenome | isolation source: Wastewater bioreactor | place: South Africa: Cape Town | study: EMG produced TPA metagenomics assembly of the...
ACTAAATCAACATAGATTTTCAATAGAAAAACATGGCAAAATTTTTTCTGGGTGTCGCTTATATCAAGTAAAACAGCGACGGATGTCGCACTTTGATGGGTTCAAATGATAATCAGGATAGTTAGGTGGCGTCATCGATAATCAAGAGAAATATTTGTCTATTGAACGTAGAAATTCATTTTTAACAAAAAAAATCTATCGAAAAATAAATTCTGTCTCTTATGAACGATTCAAGTCAAACATAGATGTTTCGATTAGTTCTGTTTTTATCTAACAAAGATTCTACTTGTCATCAATCGAAGTTTTTTTTTATTATTCTGGATAATGTCAATTTGTAATTTCTCGAAAATATTTAAAATTCAACTGTGTTTTGTCATATCATATACGTATATAAAACAAAAACTAAATCAAATGTGAAGAAATGGTTCATTGATTAAAGTTCGAATGAAAAGCAAATTTATGTTAAAGTCATTTGTCATGTGAATATTGTACTGTCGACGAGTTGTCACCGTAAATTTTTTTCCTATTGACAGAAAACAAAACCATTATTATCTCTTTTGACAATTCGATTCGTTCGATGATCGAGTAGAACTTCATTTCATTCATCTTCATTAGTAGTTCTAATTAAAAAACTGTCTTCATTTTTAAACGAACGTTAGAATATCATCAATGATAAGATTCTCTTTGGAGAGCGAGAGAGAAAAACAAAAATATATATATAGAATGTAAAATGATACATTTAATATTGATTTTTGATAGGAAGTAACTTGTCTATTTTCTCACTTTTCTAATCTGATGAAAAGCTCGATTTACATTGGCTTAATGCTAATAAATTATCAAGAGAATCATCTAATCTTTTTCTATATCTCGAATTCGAGCAACATCTAGTGTCATCTGTCAAGATTTATTTTTTCTTTTTCAAATCATTGGAGATCTTTATAATAAAAAACCTCCCGTTGTCGTTTACATATTGACATGAAAGTGTACGTTGATTGTGATAGATGAGCAGACTTTTTTGACATCAAAACTTCGTTGACAATACATGAATAAATAATATCTATATCGTACGTAGCCGAAGCCAAATACATTTGTTAGTAAGATCAATCATTTGTTCTGTTTTTTTCTTGTGTTTGTTTATATTTTTTTCTTTCCATCTCAGTGTAAGTTCTCATTCTCTCTCTCCTCCCCTCTCTCTCTCTCTTTCTTTTTCGGTCTAGCTATCGAATTTTTTCCTTCTTCTTCTTCTTCTTCTTCTCCTCTTCGAGTCAGTTAAAGCTAATTGTTGTTGCTGCATCTGCTTGTACGAACTCGACATGTTAGCTATGATGGAAAATGCAATCAAATTAGCTTGATTAGCCTTTTTTTCCTAAATATAACTAGCATGTCATTTTTGTCGCATTGAATTCATCATTCATTCATTCAGTTACTTATTTATTTTGAACAAAAGATACAATCTCGACATCATCTTTTCGTTCAATGAACATTTTCTTTTGATTTTAGCTTGGTAAAACTAAATAAGCAACCATTGATGTTGTTTGATCTTCTATCAAGATGCATTTAGATCCCACTACAACAAAACTCGATAACAATGAACAGAGATCGACATCTTTTTCTGATCTCTATAATCTCTGTGAAATCATTGGAAAGTCTGTTGTTGTCTATGTTGTGAATACGAATCCTGATCTTTAACTTGTATTTTATTTCTAGAGGACCATTTAGCATTGTTCGTCGTTGCACAAGCAAAGCAACTGATAAACAATACGCTGTTAAAATCATTGATATCGAACAATTTACTTCCACGCCAGGTTTTACAATCGATGGTTGGGAAAAACAAACCTTTCGTTTGTGATTCAATTTTTATTTTTGAAAACAAATTTGTTTTCGATTTACGACGTGAAGCAAGCATTTGTTCAATTCTAAAACATCCACATATTGTCGAATTATTTGAAACATTCGAATCCGATGGATGTCTATTTATGGTTTTTGAATAGTACGATTTGTGTTTATTATTTTAATTTTAAATAAGAAAAAAACAAAACTTTGAATTTATTTAGTATGGATGGTATCGATCTATGTTTTGAAATCGAAAAACGAGCTCTCGCTGGCTTTGTTTACAGTGAAGCAGTCGCGAGGTATTTACGAAGAACACTTTTTTTTAATAATAAAACAAAAAAAGGAACAAGACCGTTTCCCATTAATTTCCTGCAGTCATTATATGCGTCAAATATTCGAAGCTGTACGTTATATTCATGACCGAGGAATAATACATCGTGATCTAAAACCTCATTGTGTTTTATTATCATCAAAAGAAAATGCTGCACCAGTTAAACTCGGTGGTTTCGGTGTTGCATTGAAATTGCTCGAAACAGATTTGATTCAAGCTGGTCGAATTGGTACGCCAGCATTTATGGCACCTGAAGTTATCAACCGAGAATCACCTGGTTTTGGTCGACCAGTTGATATGTGGTCATTGGGTGTTATTTTATATGTTCTTCTTGTTGGTAATCTACCATTTACTGGTACAAGAAATCGTGTTTTTGATATGATTACTACCGGTGTTTATAGTGTAACGAAGCAGATTTTGTTTGGCTTTTTCTAAGAATTAATAATGAAATTTATCAATCGATTGTTTAGATAAAATCAAAACAATGGGAGCAAATATCTGAATCAGCAAAAGATCTTGTCAATAGTTTATTATGTTTCGATCAAAATGAACGCATAACAATTAAAGATGCACTTGCACATCCATGGATTCGTGTATGTTTATTTGCTTTTAATAGAAATTCATTCATTAATATAGTCATACGCGAAAGAAAAAAGCCATATATTATATTTTGATAGTCAATAGTCTATTATTGAATTTTCTCTTCGTTTAAATTCGGTTAAGTCGTTGTGTTATTGAAGATGCCATTTATAAATATTTGTCTAGTTCTTTCAAGAATTTATTTCCGTCAATCTAGTTTGATTCAATAATATTATTCGAATAAATAACATTGATGAGAAATACTTATCTACTCACTAAATTGATTTACATGAAATATATGACATTACTTTCTTTTGGAATTAAAACTAAAAGAACTAACTATTAATAAGAGATTATCATTTTTCTAATGAATTACGTAAAAAGAAAAGAACGATAGAAGAGAGTGTGCGTATACGTATGATATTTACTAATTAAAATAGTTTTTTGCTCTTTATAAAGAACGTGCGTTAGATAGAACAGAAAGCTGCAATGGGAATATATGAAAGTCAAATAGGATATTTCAGCATTATTGACTTTAAGTGCTTTTTATCTTCAGGAAGAAATAACATGAAGAAAAAACGAGAGTCTCACATGTCGACATGATATTTCAATTGTAGAGAATATACATGAGAAAGAATCAAGGAGGAGGAGAAGGAGAAGGAAAAGAAGAAGAATAATAGTAATAATGAAAAGACATGAGCCTATCTGGATGGGTGAATATACACATTGGCTGAGTGTTTAAAATTCTAACGAGAAACAGTGGAATCTGTTATGAAGGAAAAAAACGAGACGGAGTAAGAGAAGTGTTTCATTATGAAATATAAGTCTATTCTTTTTATTTCTCCAGAAATTTCATCACTCGTCATATCTGCTTGCCAAACCTTTCTTTTCTTTCTTTCTTTCTCTCTTCCGTATTTCGTTGATATTTTTCTTTTGATTATTTATGGTCAATAAACAAGATATTGAGTTAATCAGTATGAAAGACAAGACACAAACAAAAAAAAAGACGGAAGAACTAACCATTTGGTTTTTGTTAAATGCTGCAGAAGAAATAAATAACCATTTATGTCGTCGAACTAGACAGAAACACGTAAAGACGACTAAGCCATCGTTGTTAGTTAATCATATTTTGTAATCCCCACGGATATCATACTATTATCATAAACTAAAAAGAAAGAGTCTAGTTTCTTTTTTTTATTATTTTGAACAGAAAAAAGAAAGAGAAAACAAGATGAATCAATTGAGAAAGATAATTTCCTGTGCACTTTTTCGTTTATTTTTAGGAACGTGAAAAATTTGCATCAAGAAAACATTTACCGGATACAGTTGAAGAATTAAGCAAATTTAACGCTCGTCGAAAATTAAAGGTAAATTTGCCATATTTTTATTCTTTCTCGGAAATAAAAACCTTTATTTAATTAAAATCTATCTCAAAGAAGAAGTAGTAGTAGCAGAAGAAAATTGATGTCTTCAGCATACGTAATCTAATTGAAACCTTCTCATAGATATGTGCATTGAGTTTTGTTTTTGTTTGTACTTCTTTGATTATTAATAAAAGAAGCAAGAAAAAAAAATTCTAAGAATGTTTATTCATTAGGGTACTGTCTTGGCAGCTGTTTCTAGTCCACATTGGCCACAAATATCAATTCATTCACCAATGACAACAAAAAATTCTTCACAAGAATTGACAAAGATATTATCTCCATCAACAACTAATTCCAAGGAACTCGATGACATGGCATCATCAGGTAATTGAAAGAGATTTAGAATAGGATGGAAAAGAAAGAAAGACAAGCAAAACTAAAAAGAATATTTCGATCTGACTAAGAGCATGTATGCACTCATCATTTAATCATCAGCACAAATGAACACATAAAAGAAAGAAATGAAGCTTCTCGTTTTTTTCTCTCTTCTCTCATGTTTTCTCTATCCGTCTCTCCATCATCATCATCATCTTCTTCTTCTTTTTGTGTCAGTTGTTAGCAAAAGAAACTTACGAAAGAAGACAAACATACATAGGAGATTAATTGCTTCGAGACACATATGCATGCTCTCTCATCGTCATCATCAAGTTCATCAACAATATTGCAATAAGAATCATTCACATTCGGAAAACATTATTCATAACGGTAAGATTGTAAACATATGGAAATATTGTTTATTCAATTCACGAACTTATACTATTACAATCGATCAAATACTCAGACTATCTCTTGACTTAATTCACGCGATATATATATACACAGAGATCAGATCGATCGATTCCTATTACTTTCAAGATTATTTGGCTACAATAAGATGTCAGAATCGGTCGTTTCGAAGCTAAAATAATTATCTTGTTTATTAACCCTAAAGCTTCTTTATTTTTCTTCGATAAGACGATATAGACATAGAGAATATTAAAAACAACAAGTCAAATTAGTTCTTTTAATCGTAATTTAAATATTTATATTATTACAGTTACTAATCTTTTTTTTCGTTGTTGTTTACTATTAATATTTAATAGATTCTCATAAAAAATCAAGCAGGTATTATAAAAAAAAATTCTTCTATTTTTCATTTATTTTTATAATTAAAACTTCGAAATAAAAGAAAAAAAAACTAATTATGTTTATGTTTTTTTTTTAATCTTTAGCTGTAACTCAAATACTCGATTCATTAGAGGATACGCAATGGTTAACAATAGGCGATCGAGTTGAAGTTAATTTTCTACAAAAACTCTTCGAAGATAAACAATTACGAACATTACTCGATGTAAATTATATGTTATTCACTTTCATTTTCTTCTATTTGCTTGTTTTTATTAGTTATACGATCGAATTAATTTCGAAGAATCCCGTCCATATAATTCTTCTCGATCACATGCTGTACAAATTGTTTCGGAAATCGTTACATTTATTGACAAAAATTCATCTCGGAATCAATCAAAAGACATTCACGATCTACTCGATATATTACTTGAACCACATGTACAGGTACGAAACATTGATTCTCTGGTCTTTTGGAAGAAAAAAAAATCGAGAATAGTTAATTGTTTGTATCTCTCTCTCTGTCTCTCTCTCTATATATATATATATTATTGTATTAGTCTAATCTGAATAAGAATGCGTTGATAATAGAGAAAAGAAAAAGAGGATTGAAATCTGATCGCCTATCTCTTTGGATTTTCTTCTCATCGGTCTGTTTCTTTTTCTCTCGATTTTTTTTTGTTAGAGGAAATTCTTATTTTTCTTCTCGTTTCCTTTCTGACAATGCCTTTTCTTGTTATTACTATTTGAAAATCGTTGAGACTGTCATGAAGATGATGATGATGATCACAATCGTTAGCATCGGACTTCTTTTTCATCTCGTTCATCAAACAACAAAAGAAACTTCTCAATAATGCATTTTCTTTTCTAATTTTCAATCTTATATATTGTCATTGAACAATTTTGTCCATCATATTTGGACATTGTGTTTATTTGACAAGAAGTATGCTTGTTATTATTCTTGTCAGAACTCGTACCATCATTGTCATATCTATTATCTTTACAATGGATGCGCACAGTTTACGTATCTATTGTGCACTCGAACATATGAAACAAGTAAGTTGAAATCTCAAAAACGAACGAAAATTATACTTGAGTTATTTTTGATCTTTTCGGATTGAGATATAAGAAAAAAAAGAATAGATAGTTATGGTACCATCGAAACAAAATTGAGAAAGAGAGAGAGAGAGAGAGAAAGAAAATGAACGAATTGATTGAATTAAACATTTTACAATCCTATAGCCGATAGGAAAACTCGAACGGAACGATCAATCCATCGATGCCTAGCATCTATCTATTCTTATTTCATCATTCTCCGATCAATTCAATGCGTACACATATATATATGTTCTTGATAACAAAAATTTGCCCAACAGAAACGATTAACAAGCAGGCACTCTCTTGTATGTTTAGACCAAACAAAAGAAAATGACGTACGACAAACAGAAAACATTGAAAGAACTATAGAGAGGGAGAGAGAGAGAGTACATGAAGAGGAAGAAAAAAAATGAGAAATAAGAGATCGGAAAAGAATAGAAAATACATAGAAATAATATTATTCTTGTAAGAATCTATCGTTTGTCTTATCTTACTTACAACGATAGATCAATAAATTTTTCATCATTGCTTTTGATCACATTATTATTAACAAGAATGTCAATGAAAAGATAACTCGACGCCTTTCGACTGTTCATTTTGTTTTTATTTCTACTTTATGGTACGTAAGTTTGATTATTTACACATAATCTAGTATGTCGTGATAATTTATCATGAAAGAAACAGTAATTTAATATATTATCACATTTTAAAAAAGGAAAAGGCACTCTGTTAAAATAGTTTTTCGAATATAGGAAGTGACATAAAGATAAATTAATATTGTATACATGTCGTTTTAATTTACACTAAGTTGAGTTAGAAAGACAAAAAGAGAGAGAGAAACGGAGAAGTTGAGAATGAAAAGAAGAAGAAAAAAAACTATTAACTCAGTCGAAACTTTATCATTTTTGTTTAATGAAACTATATTATTAAAAAAAATAGAATAAAAATTTTTATGGCAAGAAAGGTAATGTTAGTTATCTGAGAAAAACAACAGATCTTAGCAAGAAAATTAAACAGAAAACAATAAACTATTGTTTCTTATTTTCCTTACGTCTGGATAATTGAGTGACAGGAGTAACAATAAATATTGGCAACGTCAATTCTTATATCTTATCTATATTTTGTATCTACTTGTAATATTCTTCCTATTTTCCATGTATTTAGCACGTTAAATGTATATAGAAATCAAGATAGAAGAAGAAGAAAAAAAAACGATGTATCTTTCGATGGTTCCAGATCTCTCATCATAGAAACACATTCGACGGTTTACTAGGATTCATTCTCTTCTTATTTTTCTTCTCCTTCCCCTCCTCTTCCTTCATATTCTTCGATTCCTATTTCTTCTTGTCCAATGTATTATTCTACTTACCAACAAGAAAGGCACATTTAGTCAGACAATAACATGTGTATTACAGTATATTCGCTTTTGTTCGACGGAATAAATCGAGTACTTTCACAGGAAAAAACTAATGTTCATAAAAACTATTTTCTGTTGGCTATATAACAAAAGGAAAATCGACTACATTATATACGATTAATCGATCGATGAAATACGAGAAGATAAACGAACAATGACGACAGACAACACGAGAGAACGTTGTATTTTATTAGAACTTGGCCTTCTGGTTTCGATCTTGAATTATTTAATAAATTATTTATTTTTTCTTCTCGTAGGCTCTTTTACAAGCACATGATGTTGTTGCTCAAGAAGTATACGGTGACGAAACTATACGTGTTACGCCACCATATCAGGGAAATAGCACATTAACAGCAGATGTGGCTCTTGAAAATGATTACAACGATCAGAATAATGTAAGCTCGAATGAAATAGCTACAACGCCGACTGCCGAGAGATTAAGTGATCCAATGTATGATGTAACACGTATAAGACTTGTTCAATTTCAACGGAATACAGATGAGCCATTGGTAAGAAATTAGTGTCGTTTTTTTTGTGTGTCAGAGAAAAATAAATAAACAAACGAGATAATTTTCTTTGCAGGGCATTACTCTTCGGATGACAGATAATAAACGATGTATTGTTTCACGTATATTAAATGGTGGTATGATTCATCGACAAGGTACTTTACATGTCGGAGATGAAATCAAAGAAATCAATGGACAAACAGTTTCCAATCATCCTATTCAATATTTACAACAGATGCTTGTACATCGAAATTCTATTCAAATAAAACAAATTGTTTTTTTTTTCGTGTTTTATAGAAAGATGCTCGTGGTAGTATCACATTTAAAATCGTGCCCACTTATCGAAGTCAACCTCCACCTTGTGATGTAAGAGAAAAAAACGCACTTCTGATTTTGGTTAAATACCGTTTTTCTTTTTCTAATAGATTTATGTCAAAACATTATTTAATTACGATCCCAAAGAAGATGAACTAATCCCGAGTGCTCAAGCAGGAATAAAATTTTCCGTCGGAGATATTCTACAGATCATATCCAAAGATGATCATAATTGGTGGCAAGCAAAGAAAATCATGTCACATTTAAATCAAGGCGAACAAACATTTAATCGTCATTATGGCGATTATAATAATTCGCCAGCTGGCTTAATACCATCGCCTGAATTACAAGAATGGCGAATAGCAACTAATGCGATTGAAAAAGCAAAAGATGGAACTGGTATGAGAGAAGAAAAACTACGCTCTTGTTGTTGTTGTTGTTTCTTCGTCTTACTGATTTTTTGCTATTCAATGAACGACAAGTGTATATCTAATAGACATGTGTACTCAACGGGAAAAGAAATTGTTTCTCATGAGAATAGTCGTGTTGATGACGATGTCTGCGAGATTGGTATCGAAAAAAAATGAACAACGAGAGAAAAGATCGTCGTTTTTTTTTGTTGTGTTCATGTTTAGAATACGTTATAACTTCAAAAATCTATCGTTCATTAATTCGACGAAAGAAAACAGTTTCTCTTCTCTTTTTCGTAATTTAATTATTCAAATTGTCTTCCGATTCTTCTTCAACCGAATAGTTCAAATCTATTTATATTAACTTTTTGACTTTACTCAAAAAATCGATTCTACTTTTCCTCTTTCTCTCTCAGATTTAGAATATTGTATACATAAATAACCTTGTTGTCTCAAGAGATCGAATTCAGATTGATTAATTCCAATTTTGTTGTTCTTTCTTTATTTTAGCTAATTGTGGTGTTTTCAGTCGGAAACGTAAAGTTATGAAAGATAAATATCTTGCCAAACACAATGCTGTTTTTGATCAACTCGATTTGGTTACCTATGAAGAAGTCGTTCGATTGCCAGAATATCATCGAAAAACTTTAGTTTTACTTGGTAAAATCAGAATTTCAAAAGAACAAAAATAAAACTTTATTTTTTTTAGGTGCACATGGTGTCGGTCGTCGTCATATAAAAAACACACTAATCACCAGTCAGCCCAAGCATTTCGCTTATCCGATACCACGTAATTTTCATTTCAAAACCAAATTCTTACAGAATTCATTCATTTCTTTCACACAGACACAACTCGATTACCGAAAAAAGAGGAAGAAAATGGCAAAAATTATTATTTTGTCACACATGAAGAAATGATGCGTGATATAGCAAATAATGAATATCTAGAATATGGTACACATGAAGATGCAATGTACGGTACTAAACTTGAGACGATCAGAAATATTAATCGACAAGGTCTCATGGCTATACTCGATGTTGAACCACAAGCTTTGAAAGTTTTACGTACAGCTGAATTTGCGCCCTATATTGTTTTCATTGCTGCACCCGATCTCTCACAAATCAAAGGAATAAATGTAAGAAAATTTAAATAAATATTTCGTCTATTATTATGAATTTTATTTAGGATGAAAGTCTCGAACGGTTAGTTAAAGAAAGTGAATTACTTCAGCAAGCCTATGGACATTATTTCGATTATATTATTGTCAATAATGACATTGAAGAAACCATACGAACGGTAACTGATCAAATTTTTCAATTGGTTACAACAAAATCGATTTTAAATATTTTGTTTTTTTTTCATCTTTAGCTTCAACATGCCATCGATCGTGTCAATACACAATCTCAATGGGTCCCAGTTAGTTGGGTGTATTGATAGAACAACAAAATTACCTGTCATATCTCTTTCTCCTTTTCATTAAATGCAATACATGTGAATAGGAAACAGACTAGTCGACAATATTTTCCTATCGTGTTTTCATTTGTTTTTTGTAATTGTACTTTATTTTCTAACGATCTGATGTTGTTCTTCCGAAACAATTGATTTCTTTTCTTTTGTATATAGACGAGAAAAAAAAGCGCAAACAAACGTTCATTCATACCTGATCTTAATCTTTATATCGAAAAACACTGATCGAAAACAAAAAATTCATGTTCGATGTATTTTAGAAATCTCTTATTATTGTTGTTTTTTGTTGTTGTTGTTTCTCTCTCTTCTTCAAATTGAACAGAATACTAGGATCAATCAGAAAACAAAATAAACAAGTCAACATTTTCAAATAATTCCTTTCGTTTTTCTTGTTCGTAGTGTTACAATATATTTATTTTATTTTTATTTTTGCGCTGTTTTTTCTTCTTCTTCTTTTTCATAAATGGCTTCACTTGTTATTTGTACACTTAATCTCGATCAGAACAAAAAAAAAGAAATCATACATTTTCATGATCAGATTGAATTCACTGTTCGTTCGTTTTTTTTTATCATCCTATGCATTTCATTTCAAGTGTAGAATATTAAACCTTGTCCGTGCGTGTGTGTTTATAACACTAATAAATCAATGATAATAACAATAAAAATCTGCTTACCATTTAGTATACGTATACGTGTATGTTTTCTAGATGCCACCGATACCTCCGGTATTAATCATCGGTATTAATCCGATTGTTAAAGTAGTTGTACCACTTTTACGTGCGTTCAGTTTTCAAATCGTACATCTATGGTCGCCATGTCGATTGACAACGAATCTCATATCACTTTGTCAAAATCTGTTGAATATCGATTCATTTTCATGTTCGCTTCCAACATTAGATCAATTATTAAATGCAACGACACAACCGTACCTTATTTTTATTTGTACAGATATTGATCAACATCAACCATTAATTAAACGTATTTTGAATATTTCAATAGCAAAATCATGTTTTCATCATATTGTTTGTATGCCACCATTTAATGTCGATCCGAAATCATTAATATCAACTCAACAACAACAATTATGTTGTTATTGTTATCCGATTGGATTTTTGCCAACATTTATTAAATTAAAACGTTATCTCAATGAAGAACAAATGAATATCGATGAAATTCAATCAATCGAATTTCGTATACGTTGTTGTTCGTTAAAATCTTGTTCGAACGATCGTATCAATAGTAGTCTTCTCAATCGATTTGGTTCCTATGCTTTGTTCATACTTTACTATTTATTTGGTATACAAGATCTATCAACAATAAGTCATGCTTATATTCAAACACCTAATGAAACAACATGTTCGTTTCATATAAATTATACTCGACAAGCACGTTTACCACCGATATGTGTCAATGTTATTTCGAATTCGAATATTTCCTCGACATATAATCAAGAATTAATTATAATTGCATCGAAATGTGCATTAATTGTGAATGATTATCGTTTAATTCTACGACGATATCATTGCGATGATCAAATTCTTATTGATTCATTTCATTCGGATACAAATGAGAAATTTTTAGAATATTCTATTGAAAATCCTGAAATACCTTTGTTATTTATTCAATCATTTTATTATTTTATTGGACATTTAAAAGAATCTCTAATTAATCAAATACCTCGTTCGACATTTACAGAATTGACAGCATTCGAGATTATTTCCAAAGTGCAAGAAACTATTGTTGCTGTACGTGAAGCAGCACGGACCGGTGAAATCGTACCGATTGTCAGATAATAAACAACTTAGTTTTTTTTCTCATTTTCTTTTTATCTTAATAAAAAAAAGAGGAATTGATAAGCAAGATTATTTTTACGTAGATCTTTCTTTTTTTTATCAATTAAAAGTTATTTTAGACAATCAACTAAAATACAAAAAGAAAATGTTGTGTGAAGTCTGTCATGAAAACAAATCTGTGCCGTATAAATGTCCGAAATGTCGAATTAAATAGTAAGTTAAATTGAAATATTATTCAATATGAACTAATCAAAATTATTGACGTAGTTGTTCAGTTGATTGCTATAAAAAACATAGATCATCAGGTAGATAACTTTTCCTAAAGAACTTTAAACATTTTTTTCTTTCGTACAGAAATCTGTGCAGAACAATCTATTCAAACAGAAGCAACTGAACCAAGTAAAGAAATAATGAATGTATTCATTTGTAGGAAATGTATTTAGAACTAGTCAATCAAACTCAATTACCAATTGAACTCGGAGATGATGAAGAAAGTGATCGTATTCCAATTCATGTACTTGATCGAATTGGTTTGTTCATTGAAAAGACTTTTTTCTGAGAAGAAAAACAAACGAAGAGCGTTACATATGAATTCTGTTCTAGGTCAATCGAAGGAAGTTCTTGATCTATTAACAAATCCTCATTTACGAACAATGATTAAAGCATTAGATCGATCATTGACACCAGCCGATGATATGCAAAAAGCTATGATGGAGCCAATTTTTGTACAATTTGTTGATCAATTATTATTGATTGTTGAAAATAAAGATGATACTCTCGAATTTCATTGAAATTATCTACGCACATATGTTCTAAATATAGTTTCTGTTTTTCTTCGAACAAGACCAATATTTAATCCAATCGATAAAAATAATAAAAAGCTTAATAATAAAGAAGTCTTTTCCGTCGAGACAGAAAGAGAGAGAAAGTACTTTTTTCCTGCTTTTTATATTAACCCGATGAGAAATCATTTCAAATGTTCAATTACTAGGCAATGAAAGTAAGAACAAAAATCATCTCCTAGCGTTGTTTGACCGACTATTCAATCACTGAATGTATTGTTAATATTTCTATTTTTATCAAAAGTTCATCAAGAACAAAACATCACCATCACCATCATCATCATCATCGAAAAAAAAAGAAAGAAACGCCCCGGGAAAAGAGAAAAATAGTTTCCTTTCTTATATTCAACAGTGTTGCGATAAAATCAACAGATGGAAAGGTAATTGAATACGACAAGACTGAGTAACTTTTTTTAAAGCTAATAACAAAACAAAAGAGATACGAAACATCATGCTGAGTCAATAATTCAATCTTTCATTTCTATATCAAAAACACAAAAATGTTACCACTAACCGATAATTCAACTATGCCAATAGCTATGGAATTATGTAAAAATCATCCATATTATCTACTTGGTGAAACAATTTGGCGATTCGGTGCATTGATATGTGTTATATTAGGCATGCCTAGCCATCTTATTGTCGTAACAATCATGCTCAATCCAAGAAATCGAAAACAACCGATTTGTTTATATTTTACTACGATTGCATTTTTTGAATTTATCTATTTGACAAGTAAATTTAATGTTTAATATAAAAATCAATGATTGTTTGATTCTAGTTGTTTTATGGCTTTGGTGTTCATCATTATCATTTCTTCCTGATCCACGTGCTATTCTCACATGTGGAATATACTATAGTTTAACAATTGGTTCATCCAATGTATCCACTCTTTTACTTATGGCAGCGTCAATCGATCGTGTTCTCATTGTTATTTATCCAATTCGTTCACAAACATTTATTACACGTACAAATGCATTGATTAAAATCTTCTTCATCATAATAATTATTTTTCTTCTCATCATTCAATATCATTTTGCAGTCTATTTTTCTTATTCATATAATAGTTGTGATTATTATTCCTATGTACCATTATGGCATGGCAAAGTCTGGCCATTTCTTCGTTTAAGTTGTCTAGCTTTTCTACCATGTATAATAACATGTATATGTTCGATAGTTATACTTAAAAATCGTTATTATCGTCGACCATCGACAACAAGTGAAACAACAGGCACGAGACATATGCGTACGGCATCACTTATTCTCGTTATCTATTCAATTTATTACACATTAAGCGTTATGCCATTGAATATTTTACAATTTTTTCATTCATTTTTTTTCGATAATGATGACGATGATCATAATGAAACAAATGAATTCATCAATACAGTAAATATCAATTGTTTGAAATTTGCACAATGGAAAATGTTAATGAAATTTTGTATGCTCTTAATGGCGATTAATTATTCGAATAAATTTCTTGTACATTATCTTATATCAATGCAATTTCGTCGAGATGTTCATAATTTATTTACCAAATGTTTATTTACTCCGCCGAGATATCGTCTACGACGAAGTTTAGATACTGCTACTTAATAGCGTTATAACGATTTCTTTTTCTCTCTCTCTGTCTTGACTTTATAATTTATGTCAACAATAAAATATTGAGAGTTCAAATTCACCGGAAATCACTATGTACACGTCTTTGTTTTCTTACTTATTTAAATCGAATCTATTGTTCATAAATACTTTTCAATTCTAATTAAACAGATATCATTGTTGATAAACGACTTGTACATACAAATATTTGTTAAATTTCTTTTGAGATATCATATTGTATGTCTCTATCACGGTCAAGAACAAAAAGAAAGAAAGAAAAGAAGAAGGTCTAAATGTAAAGTGAACGATTTATATGTTCAATGACAGAATATAATATCTAGTATGAATGAATGATCGTGTGAGTATTACATTAGGACGGATAGTTTATAGATAAAAATGTGCGTAACCATTATGTTGCGCTCAAACGAAGCGCAACCAAATATTTTATCGTTCAGTTTGATGTATTGAGTGTAACTTAAAATTGAGTTTATATATGTACGTATGTATATTCATTTTAGTAATTTGACAACGTAAAGAAACATGCAAAAAAGATATTTGATCGTATTATTGATATCGTTTGAAATAAATCAAATTCTATGTCAAAATCATTTCGGTAAATTTTCAAAAAAAAAGTTTTACTATGTTTGGACTAATTTTGATTTGAACTTAGGAAGCATATTTCCGATTTCATTAGCAATCGAAAATGACGATCCTAAATTTGACAAATGTCCTAATGAAAATGGAGCTTATGCACATTCGACAAATTGTTCAGTTTTTCATATGTGTACATTTGGTATTCATGCACTCTATTCATGTATCGATGGATTCTATTTCAATTCATACAGTGGCAAATGTCAATATTTTCCAATGGTAAACGAAACTCGAATGAAATGTGAAGATATCATTCGACAACTGACCAGTAATCATGTTTTACCATTACCAAAATTAGGTCAAAGTAAAATAATCGAAAAATTTGATCGTATTTCAATTTCTATTCATAGTCGATCCGAATCAACGTCGAAAATCTGACACTTCAAAATGTACACAAACAGGAATCTATCCCGATGTTCTCGATTGTTCAATATTTCATTATTGTCATTCAAATGGTCTACATGAAGTATTTCATTGCCCCAATGAACTTCATTTTGATCCGAAATTTTTCTTATGTTCACCACCACAATTAGTAAATAATTTTATAACATAAATGAGTTGATATTATTTATATTTTGTTGATCTTAGGTAAATTGTCAATACGAACACCTCCAAGAAGATGAAATATTTGATTATGACGAAACAATTGAGAGCATAAATGCCGATCCAATCTGTCGAGATTATGCACCTGGTACATATCTACCTGTAGCAAATAAATACGATGAATATATTATTTGTAAAACATCTGATCAAAGTATAAAAAAGAAATGTCAATCTGGTTTTATCTATAATGCATTGAAGAAGACTTGTGAAATAAGTACGATGATAATTCGTATTGATTTCTTCATTTGTTTGTTTAATCAGAACCGTGTCGAACCAATTCGGAGTTATGTCAAAATCATGGTCAATGTGTAGATGATTTGACGAATAGCAAAGGTTTTCAATGTATTTGTTCGTTGGAATATCGTGGAGAATTTTGTGAAACAGGTAAATTAATTTTATTTGAATAAAAAAAACAAGAAAACGAAAGAAAAAATTTAGATATTCAATTACCAGCTACAACAACAACAACAACACAAAGTTTACAAAACTTTACTGATAGACCTTAGTGAGTTCAGTAATTTCTTGGATTGAATTTTTATCTTTCTTTATAGTCAAAATGAAAAAACAGCAGGGCCTGGAAATGATCCTTAGTAATAACTATTAATTTATCAAATTGAATCTTTGTTTTTATATTTTTACTGTAGTCTTCTCTCAAAAATTGGTGATACAATAAATCTCGCCGAGAAAAATTCACCATCATCACGATTGTTTCATCGTTTTAATTATCACAATTATAATAAAACTCAACTCGATGAATTCATTAAAACGATATTAGTTATTTTTCTAATACTCATTAGTCTTGTTCTTCTTGCTTCAAGTCTATGCGGTATGATTGTTTGTCTACGTTTTTATATGAATTCATCTGTTGAAACAGTTGGTACTTGGAAAGTATTACCTGAAGAATCGAAAGTTTAAATTCACAATTATTTAGATTTTCTAGAATAGAAATTTCTGTTAGTGTTTAGTTAGTTTTAATATATTGTCTTTCTTTTAAAATAAATATCGAATAGAATCAAATAGTTTTGTTTCTCGTTCTCGTCGACATCTCGAATGTCATCTATCGATTTGTCCGTCGGACAGTTCGAAAGGATAATTCGCGGATTTATTCAAATTTGTGTGATTTTGTCGTTAAGAATTTGTTTTGATTTTCGTGTGTTCATGGAGTTTGAAAATATAATCTATGCTGTCGATGAATATGGTTGAACAAAAAAAGAAAACATTTTCTTATTTCGAACTTGACTATATTTAGGAATTTGTTATCCAATTCAAAAATCATTAATACCATTTCTTATCAAAGAACAAAAGGATGTTTCTCAATCGATTATGATCATTTCTGAACATATTGATAATTCTACTCAAAGTAAATATCATATTAAAAAAAAACAGTCAATCGTTTATTCATTTCACTAGATCCATCTGCCGATTATTTATTTTCAACTCAACCATTTTCAATATTTGATTTCAGCGAAACGAATCGTCCATGTTTACATGACGATATTCTCACACCGATTCTTTCGCCTCCTCTACAATCAAGTGGTCAAATAGCCACACAATACAAGAATTTAACATTGATTCAAACGAATAATGAAATTAATTTGAAAGTTAAATCAAAGAAAAAGAAAATCAAACGACTGCATTTACCTTTGAATCGATTCGATCGATTGAAAAAACAATTGAAAATTTATTTAAAAAAGAAAAAGAAAACACAACAACAACACCAACCAACTGTTTCGAATATTTCAATTTCATCATCATCATCATCGACATTAATTGATCATTCAAATCTAATCGATCTACCTTTGTCACCGGATCTTTCCAAACGGAAATATATCTACAAAGAGATCAGTCTATCGAATAATTCTAATCAACTTAATTTAGTTTGTTTTCAAAAAAAGCAAGAATCTATTTTTATCCTTTTCTTTTCTCTTTCCCTAGAAAATCTTTCAATGTACGCAGCAAATACCTTCAACACTAGCATCTATCGATCAAACGACAGCAAACATGTGTAATTATACAACTAAATTCATCTCATCGCCTGATATACGCATTGGCCTATCAAAATATTACAATACAAAACACTTGCATAAAGCAATCGATTAGAAAATATAGTTTTGTTTGCTAGAATTAGATAATTATATACATACATAGAGTATTTTATTTCAATAAATAATTTATCGAGAGAATAAAAAGAGCTAATTTATTAAATAGAGCTATATTAAAGAAAACAAAAAAGAATAAGATGCTAGACTGGATATGAATGTCAAAATACAGATTACTAGTGATGTTATTTGGAATAATCTCGATGATGAGGATGTTATTAGAACTCCTTCGAATCGATTGCATTTATTCGTATAACAACAATGATACGTTATGGTACAAGTTGAGAGATATTGAAGTGTTTGACCACAACTTAATAGAGAATAATTTGTATGTAAACGATTGCCAATAAGATCGATCATATTGATATCAGCTGCCACACAATTTACTTGAACACGCTAGAGAATAGTAAAGAAAAAAAACAAGTGTTAGAGAAAAAAAATGATCAATTCAAAAATCATACAAAACAAATCTCATTGCCGGTTGTTGTAAAATTTGGTGTTGACGAACAACTGGCACATTCGTAACAAGTTAAATTCCTATTCGCATGAACTTGATCTGAATAGGGGGAAAAAAAACGAAAATCAAATTCATTGAATTCGACATACAAATTTGCCTACTTGCTATTAGAAAAGCACCGAGAATAAACAAAGATAACATAATCTTTTGATTGCCGAATATTGTCGAGTAATGTTGATCAACAGTAAAACAACTTATCAATAGCGAGTCCTTCGTATTTGTCTTCAATCTCGATTTTTCTCGCCCTATGTTTCTCCTCTTTTTTTTTTCTATCTATTTTTCTCATTTCTTTTTTTCTTCATATTAGCGATCGAATTCGAATTAACAAGGTTGTTAATATCGTGTCACTTTTTTTCATCTAGTAAAATTAGTCACTAATATCTTTTCTTATTGAACGATGTTTTTTATCCTGAGGCTTGACACTACAGCAGATAACTAAATTCAATCGTTAACGGAAATCGCAATTTGATTTCGTTAATAGAATCGTAAATTTGATAAGATATGAGAAGGGAGAGAAGAAAACAAAAACAGGACATTTATTTAGAAACAAAATACGTCATGGTCGAATAAATATATTATGAATTGATAGAATCGAAATTTAAACGAAAACAAGAACAAATATTGATATGAGTTTAACACAAAAAAGACAAAGATTTTGTTCTTGACCTTGATTTAAAGAAAGAACGATGAAAGCATGTCGAAATAGCGGATCGGAACGAGTCAATGATCTCTTATAGTCATAATCAATACGCTTCTCCCTCGTTTCTATCAACTGACAGACGATCCATAGTACATCGAACTCTCGTGTTCATATGATAATCAATTCTAAAAGAATTGCCGTTGTTATTTTTATGTTTGAAAGAAGACGATGACAAGTCTCTTTGCTGGCCAAAAAAAAGTAAATTCGATGCAATCGAAAACTACTGCCATCTACATGTTCTTCAGAATACTAATAACCAACGAGAAATCGTATTGTTGAATTGTTTTTTGGTTTGGCTTGCTTACTTAACATCAACACGAGCAGCAAGAGCTTATTTATTTTGTAAAAGACGAAATTGAAAAATTGTCTATCAATCTGTTTTAGTTTAAACTAAAAATGCTTCGTAATCTCAGTCGACTTGCGACTAATGTTTGCCGCCAACAGCGTCTTACTTTTGAAGCAATTCGAACTCTTGGTAAATTGATTTTGCTTTTTTTATTTTGTTTGTCATCGATTTTTGGACTAATTTAGCAACAACACCTTTAAAAATGCCTTCGCTTTCACCGACAATGAGTGAAGGTACAATTGTTAGATGGCTTAAGAAAGAAGGTTCGAATAACAAGACAAGTTTGTTGAATGAATTTCGTTTGATTATAGGCGAAGAAATTAATCCTGGTGATGCTTTATGCGAAATTCAAACCGATAAAGCAACAATGACTCTCGATACAGAAGACGAAGGCGTTCTTGCTAAAATTCTTGTAAAGATTTTCTCATTTTTTCACATTGAAAAATCGAAATCGAAATATCGTTTTTTCAAGATGCCCGATAATTCGACAGATGTCAAAGTTGGAAAATTAATAGCACTTATCGTTGAAAAAGGTGATGATTGGAAAAGTGTCGAAGTACCGAAAGGTGAAGAGAAAACGGCAACTCCTAGTCAAAAGTCAGCCGAAACAAAACCGAAAGAAGAAAAGCCAAAAAGCGATCAACAACAAACGCCTGAACATTCTCAGTATAAATAATTTACAAACAAATTATTCATCAAACTGTTTTTTTTTGTTTTAGTCATGCGATTGGTCCAGCTGCTCGTACTCTTCTAGAACAATACGGTGTTTCACCGTCAAAAATTCAAGGCACTGGTCCTCATGGAGTTGTCATGAAAAGGTTCGAATTGACTTTCTCGAATAAAATTTTTCCTTTTTATCTTCGATTTCTAGCGATGTACAAAAATATATTGAGACTAATCAATTAAAAGCTAAATCTCATAGTCAGCCAAGTCAACCAACTACTAAACCATCAGCAGCAGCAACAGCATCAGCAAAACAAACCTCGGAATCTGCTAACGGTCGCCGTTATCATGACATCGAAATATCATCAATTCGACGAGCTATTGCTAAACGTTTAACATATTCGAAAACGAATATCCCACATCAATATATTAGCGTGACCTCGAATGTCGATCAAGTGATTAAGCTACGTAAACAAATGATCAGTGATCCGAAAGCAACCGTCAAAGTATCAGTCAATGATTTTATTATCAAAGCTGTGGCTAATGCACTTCGTGTAAGAGAACAAAATGCATAAATCATTTCTTAGTTTCAGTTTTTTATAGCAAGTTCCGCAAATGAATGGCATTTATGAAGATAAGAAAGGTCTTAATCTTCAATCGACAGTTGACATCAGTGTTGCCGTTGCAACTGACAACGGTCTTATAACACCGATTGTTTTCAATGCTGATCGTTTATCGATTCAAGAAATCAATGGACAAGTTCGGCAATTAGCTACCAAAGCTAAAGATGGAAAATTAAAACCAAATGAATTTCAAGGTGGTTCATTTACGATATCGAATCTTGGCATGTTCGGTATTAAATCATTTTCAGCTGTTATCAATCCACCACAAATAGGCATCTTAGCCATTGGACAAAATCTTCTTCGTGCCAAGGGTGATGATCTTAAAAATGAAAATGAATTAGTCGTTACATTATCTTATGATGCACGTGCATGTGATCCTCAATCAAGTGCATTATTTCTTCAAGCATTTCAATCCTATATGGAAAATCCTCAAATGCTGGTTTCAAATAACAAATCCGAATCAATTCTTAACTTTTAATCAATAGAAAAGACAAAACATTGATATAGTCCTAGACCTAAAAAAGAGACACAGAGATTAGATCTATTTGTTCTTTTTCTTCTTCTTCTCAACTTTCGTTTTTGATGTAACATGTTCATTTTTGTCTCCGTCTTCTATCCTTGCCTTCACTATATTTTAGATCTGTCTTTTATTCTATCGACCGAAGGACCGATCATGCAATTCGATATTCGACGGTAAATTCATCTTGATATAATCGAACGATACAAAAACTAAATCAATCATTTTCAGATTTGATATCTACCGAAAAATTCCTAAAGATCTCACACAGCCAACGAATACAGGTGCTGCTATCTCATTGATTTGCATATCATTTATTTCGACATTATTACTTATTGAACTTTATTATTTCATTACGCCTGATGTGTAAATAAATATGATTGTGTTTTTTTTGTTGTTGTTTCTATTTTATTCGTTTCTTTTTATTTAGTATTAGTGAATTGTATGTTGACATTCCTGAAAGTGGTACAGCTGAACGTATCCCAGTTAATATTGACATAAGTGTTTTAGAAATAAGTTGTCAATGTAAAAATGAAATCTCAAAAATTTCAACAACAAAAAAAAATTTAAATGAAAACTTTCTTTTACAGTTCTTGGTATTGATATTCAAGATGATCTCGGTCGACATGAAGTTGGCTTTCTTGATAATACAAAACGCATTCCTGAAAATAATGGTGCTGGTTGCCGAATTAATGCAACATTTACTATTGCTCGTGTGCCCGGTAACTTTCATATATCAACACATTCCTCACCACAACAACCAGTCAATGCTAACATGAAACATGTCATTCATGAATTAACATTTGGTGACAGTATCAAAGTTAGTTGTTCGATAGAAATTATCTTAATCCTCAGAAAATGTTCATATTAAATAAAAAGGGTTTTCGTCAAATTCCAAATCGAAGAGCATTCCGTCCATTACGACGATTTAATAACACGAATCGTCCTAATCCTGCTTCACATGATTATTTACTGAAAATCGTACCAACAATCTACGAAGATCTTAGTGCAAACCGTCGATATCCGTATCAATTTACATTTTTCTATCGAGTTCGTACTCCTCCAATGCCTAGAAATGTATTACAAGTACAGATCGACAATGAGATTAAATATTTCAAATAAGGAAAGCCGACTAAAGCCTTTCTAATAAAAAAAACTACCTAAAGTCTCATTAAGTAGTTAAATTTCCGTCTGATAGGCTTGCAAAAAAACTATTCTTAGTTTAATAACAAGAGCAAAACGGCGTTAATTCGAGATTAATTTTACTTTGAAAATAAACTACTTTCTTTTTTTTTTGTTCGACTAAATTAAAATTCATTAGAGAAGAAATGACTTTTGTAATTAGATTTTTATTGTATTGTGAAGATTGATTTCATATCCGACTGAAAAAGAACTCACTGAATTTCTACAACATATTTTTAATCTTAGCTTTTAATGAGATTTGCCAGTCATCTCCCAAGGAGTGTTCTTTTTTTTCCGAATAGGTCTTAATAAACTTGGAATATACCTCGAAGTAGGTTAATGTTTTTTGCTTTTAGGAATTTACTGCACATCAACCTGGCGCTGTCCCTGCCATATGGTTTCGTTACGATATTATGGTAAAATTATACAAATTCAACTCGTTGAACATTATTTTTCTTTTGTTACTTTTGATGATTTTAGCCGATTACAGTTAAATATAGTGAACGTCGACAAAAATTCTACACGTTCATAACATCGATTTGTGCTGTAGTGGGTGGATCGTTTACTGTTGCTAGTATACTCGATTCGCTTATATTTACAGCTAGTGAAATATTTAAAAAATTTGAATTAAATAAATTAACATAAAACAATCAAATAATTGACACGAAGAAAAACAAACCAACGACATGCGACAAGAAAACGTTATCATTTTTTTTCTTTGCTTTTTAACATTGAATTTATTTATTTCTCGTAGTGAATCTCATGCTGTTTTTTGTTGAATCTCGTGATAAATAGAAATAAAAGAAATCCTTTTTGTTTTTCGAGTTTGATTAATTTATATTGCATGATCTTTACATGTCAAATATCAATGAAGTTTTTATGAGGAAAGAGGAGAAGACGAAGAAGATAATGAAGATGACAGAACATGAGATTTGCTTGATTCAATTGTAAAATTGAGATATTTAATGAGAGTCAATTGACAATGACATATTGAATGTGGATGATTAATTTTTCGTCAAATATGATTTATTTTATATTCATCAAACATCCTATCATAGCATATCTTAGATTCAAAATCATTGTTTTACAGCTCATGCAGAGTTAATTGACTTGTTTTTTTGTATTTTCTCTCCTTTGTTCTATGAATGCACTCAATTCAGGATTAAAAACCATTCTGCTTGCTAAATTACGGATGTTTTACGTCAGAAGACTATAAATATGGTTAACTATATCCATTCAAAAGAAACATACTTATCACAGAAAGTTAAGTAGAAAGTTTTTTTCTTTGTAAGAAGTATTAGAGAAATTCTTTAACTGGAGAGAGAGAGAGAGAGAGAGAGAGAGAGAGAAAACTATTAAATAGACAGTTTTTTTTGAGGATGTTGTATATAAATAGTTGTTATTTGAACATTGAAAATGCAGTCATACTTAACAAAAACAAGATTTTTATTTGATAAGTTCATTCTTTTCAAAATGTGTAGTATATGTCACATAGAATCAACTTAATTGGACGTTTTTATGTTTAATTTGAAACTTCATATTTTCTATTTGAAAACAATAAGAAAAAAAATGTAATTATCAATCATTATTATTAGTTATATAAATGTCATTCTAGACTGTACTCATTAATATCAAGTAACTCACTATTATCATCAGCTTTTTCTAGCTCTGTCTCCCTTTTTTTTCATTCTTTCTATTTTTCTTCTCTAGTGATCTATATTTCTGGAAGCTACTTTTTCCTCTTCTCCTCCCACTTACGTTTCCTTGTTATATATTATTGTCTTTCTTTTTTCCATTTCTTTTCCGTCGTCTTCTTCTTCTTCTTTACTTTGTTTTAATCACTAATATAATTTTTTTGACACGTGAAATAGACAAGAATGAGACAGTATCAAAGCATAAAAGTACTATTATTTATATAAACCTAGACAACTATTTGCATCTATCATTGATTTCATATATTCATGTAAGTACTACTTAATATTCATATTCCATATTGTTTTTTTCTGTTTCATCGTCAATTTATTTGTATTGGCGACTTTTGTAAGTCATCATAAATAGACTATCACTATTCAATCAAGTTGTGAATTCAATTAGTTTAATCGAGTATTATCGTTTTCACTTAAGGCCATTCTTGTAATGGTGATATTAGAGAAGGAGGGAGAAAATAGGCAAAATCGGACTATTTTTTGTTGATAATACAACAGAGTACATGCAGACCTCGAAGTTGTTTGTTTTCTTTTAACTTTTGTTTCATCCTTGCATGACTTTTATTAGACCAATTTTAAATGAAAAAGAATATATTATATCAACAAAAGAAGAAGAAAAAAAGAAAAACCAAGCAGATGAATTCAGTAGTCAACTATTTCCATATAATTAAATGTCATAAGAGAAAACTGCAATCAACATTTATTTTCTTTTCTCAGTAGAAAAAAAAAGCTCGAGGATTGTGAAAAACATGTGAACACATTTTCTTTGTTTAGAAGAAGACATAATGTAGTCAAATGCATACATTAACTAAGCCTTTTCGTTATTCTTTATGTAAAATAACGAGTAAAAAAAAAACTATTGCTTTTGACATCGAAGCAAAAGATTAATAATGACCGTTTTCTCTTTGTTTTTATTGCTGTTTTATGCTATCGACTGAACGGATATCCGAATCGACTTTAAAACGAAAATGAAACCTTTCTCTTTTGTTTTGATAGAACAAGACGAAAAAACATGTTTCCCTTCATTGATATTTTCACCACATAGAAAAAAAAAACAGCAAGAATTTTACGATTGAATTAATACAGGACAAAATATAAAAGAACTCAAAGATCAAAGTTAGTGAACATTGAACTTAACATCAAATAAATATCGATAGCAAGTTACCGTCTGTCTAGATAGATTTTAATCATCATCAGTGACTCGCATTTTAGATTATTTGTTTTCTTTTGTTTTCAGATATATTTTATTCTCTTTATACAATATGATCTGATCATTCGACGACAAAAAAGACAATGACAGAAAATTTTACTTATACCTCCGATGATAGTCTCCCTACCGATGCTACACAATCGCCAATAGATCTACGCTATTTTCTCGTACGAATCTTTTATCCATGTCTACTTATTTGGGGTACAATCGGTAATACACTATGTCTACGAGTTTTATTGAGTAAAAAGTTTATTAAAAATTCAACGTGTCAATATTTAGCTGTATTAGCTGTTATTGATATTTTATTTATTTTTATGCGTTCAAGTAAACATATTTATAAATTATTTCAAGATACACCAATATTCAATACATCATTGTCAGTTTGTCGAATCTTGACATTTTTCTCGTCGGCACTTGCACATTTAGCTTCATGGATATTAGTTATTGTGAGTTTTGATCGATATTTTATAGTAACAAGTCGATATCGACGACAAAATTCATCTGTTATTCGAGTGTTATATTCAACAAGTATATTGATTGCTATTGTTGTCTTATGCAACCTATATTACTTCTTCATTCAAGGTAAATTAGCGTCAATATAGAATATGCCATTTTAGATTAGATTGTTTCAATGATTTCAAATTAGCATGAACTATAAATGTCTCAATTCGAGCATAAATCCTTCATATGACAAGATTGGATTTAAACTCATTTTCAGTAAATAAGTACACATACAAATAAGATTATTGATTATACATTAGTTACTTGTTCCGTCGATTTTTAACCAAAACTCAAATATTTGTATAGTTAATAGTCGAAAATAGAAAACTTAGTCAAGTACTTTTTATGTCATTACTCAAATAAATATGAGTCTTTTATCGAGTTAGAAATTTTCAGTAACTAGACGATTTTTATGCGTGTCAAGATTAATGATAAACTTTTAATTACGACTTAAGGAGGATCTAGTACGAACAATATCGTCATTATTGTTTACGTAGGATAATGGCACATTGCGCATAATCTACTTCAATATTCATTTATCATAAAATATTTCAATTGAAGAGAGAACTTTCTTTTTTTAAAAGAAAGACTTCATATTCGTCGAATAAAGAGATTTCATATCTGAAAGTATTTATTTATTGATGTTAACTAGAGATAGTACTCATTAAATTAGCAATGTCTAAAGTAGAATAGTTTTTCTTTCTTTGATAATAATTTATTCATGTTAAAATCACCATACCACTATTGCTCATATATTTTTAATTATTCTTTTCTCTGAAGGACGTACAATCACAATGAATACTGATCATTTGTATAATCAATATATATCTCAATTAACTAATAATCAAAGAAACATGAATAATACGGAATTCAATAAACTTGAATTAATGAATATGTTCAAGAAACAAACTATAACAATATTTATGTGTATACCTCGTAAGAATTATCAGAAATTCTTTCGTACATATATACCAATATTTGATATATTACTTGTTGCTGTTATACCATTTGTTCTTCTTTGTTTTACGAATCTTGGCATAATTGTTTATATGATGAAAAAACATCGACGTATGCGTCATCATCGTAAACGTGCACATCGTCGTCATCAACGTTTAACTATTATGCTTCTATCTGTTACATTAGCATTTATTGGTTTAACATGTCCATCGGTTATATTTATTTGTGTAAATAAATTAATTTTTTCTAATCATATACAAACAGATGAAAACGATACCGATAGTCTCGAACTTATTGGTTCAAATCAACCATCGAATGTACAATTAATTATTGAAGTATGCGAAGCACTATGGTATACAAAACATGCGATGAATTTTATTTTATATACATTAAGTGGACAAGATTTTCGTCGAGAATTTCTTAAATTATTTACAGCATGTTTTCCTAAACGACCATTGAAATTAAAGAAAAATATTCAAAAATCACCGACAAATGATAGAAATGAAATTGATTCGAATCAAATCGAAATTCCTTCGACAACCGAATTTCATCATAGAAAAAAATCGAAAAAATATATTGATATATCATCATCGATCAATCTATCAACAAAGACAACCGGTGTTGTTAATCCTGAATGAATATTTTCTTTTTCTTTCGAAATAAAACTAAATTCTCGCGAAGATATTTTATTTGATAACCTGAGATCCACAAACAAAAAAAAAAGAAAACGAAAAGATAAAATACGCACAAAAGATTATCACAGTGCATTATAAAACGAAAAGAAACGAACCATAAAAGAACTCAAGTCATTCTCGAAATTGTAGTTGTTGAGGGAGTTTGTTTAATGTTAAAAAGTAAAATGTGAAATATTTGAAAGACGAATAAAACAGGAAAATCGAAACGCAGAGACATTTATAAGATGAATAGAAGAATTTCGTGTTTGTTTTTAAACATCAATTTTGCTTTTTTCTCGGAGTTTTTCATTGTCAATTTGTTTGTTATGTTCATCGGTTGGTTCCGGTCGAACACAAACAAGAGAAATATGAAAGAACGCCGCAATAATGATCATTGCGCCACCAATAGCAAATGCAAGCGAGTAATTTTTCGTATAATCTTTTAGAAATCCTATTGAAACAAGATTAAATTTAGAAAATGAAATCGAATGACAAAGAAAACAAAACAAAACGAACCAGCAGCTGGTGGACCAATGATCGATGTAAAGCCACGGAAGAGAAAAAGTGTTCCAAAAGCACGTGTATAATTATCGAGACCGACGCATTTACAGATGACACTCGGTAGTAATGACATGTGAGGTGCTACAGAGAGAAGTAGAGCAGAATGATTAGTTTGTTTTTCTTATAAAAAAAAATGTTACCAATTGTAAATCCACAGAAAGCAGCATAAAGTGCACACCAAGTAAAACTATTTGCATAAGCTGCGAGAACAGTTAGAATACCGGCAATAAATAAAAACGCATTATGAACTTTTAATGCATTTAAGCCAGGTAACATTGAAAGAGGTCCACCGAGAAATCGACCAATTGTGTTACAAGCACCTAAATGCAACACAAACTAGAGTCATACGTTTTGTCTGAAGTTTTTTTTTTATCTACCGAAAATTGTTAATAAAAACGATGCATGTGTTCGATTAACACCATGATCTTCGACAGCAAATGAAACAAGACACATTATTGGTAGATAATATCCCAACATTGAAAAAATATTTCCAATACAAATCAATAACATTTGTTTGTTTTTTAATATGCTCAAATCAGTCATCGTATTAAGAATTTCGGCAAAAGCTCGAGCAGTCGATTGTTTCTTTTTCTCGGCACTAACTGCAGCTGGAATATTTGCAATCGAATCGATGTATTCATTGCTTCCATTTAATGATGGATGTGATCCACGGTGAAGATCTTTGATTGAACCAGTGTAAAGTGCGTCTTTTTTGTACAAAGCTCGTGATGCATCTTCAGGATTTGCGACACCACTTCGATGATGTACACCACTACCAGTCGATGATCGACGACTATTACCGGATACTGTTCGTGAACGTACTGATTTATTCGTTGGACTCGATGCTGCACCGTCTGTTGTTACGTTAGGCATGACACCTGATGCAGTATCACCACTTGGTACTGTTGCTGTACTACTGATACGTGCTGAATCATTACCTGGCGGTAATAATGGCTAAGAAAGAAAGAAAAAGTAATGATTTTCATGAACTCTTTCTGTTGTTTTTCGACGTACAACATTTGTTTCACCGGCTGCCTGTCGGTCACGTGGTGGCGATGGTGTATCCTCAATTTGTTTAATGTAAGTTTTGACTGGCGTTCTAAAAACTCGAATATAAAATCGAGAAAATTGAATTATTCAAAATCTTACTCCATCTCAATGTCATGTGTATCAGAGACAACTTGTGGTTTCAATGGTTTCATAATTGCTCCGAAAAGAATACATGATAACATAATACCAGCAAAGATAAGCATGCCAATTTTCCAGCCAAATTTACTCATTAAAATATCAGCTAATGGACCAAATGAAAGTGCACCAATGCCGGTACCAGCCGTAACCAAACCTAAAATTGATTAAACATACGTATAATCTTCTCTTCGCATAAACAACAATTTTACCATTAGCAAGATCTCGTTTCTTATCGAAATAGAACGAAACCATGACAACAGATCTAATACAAACGAAAGATTAGAACAAAGTACATAGATGTTGTTTGACTTACGGAAGGTAGACCATACCGAAGAAGATACCACCGAGTATACCGTAGATAATCATCATAGCCCAAACATTGGGTGATAATGTTGATGCTGCCATACAAATTGCAGCACCAATACTTCCAATGATAATTATTGGTCGACAACCATAGAGATTTGCAAGACCAGCAACTAATGGACCTTTAAAATAAAACAAAAAAGAATATTTGACAAATGATTCGTTGTTAATCGATTGAGAAATGGGAAATAAAAACTTACCAACAAGTAGATAAACACCGCAAGGCACTGAACCAACCATTAAAATAAGCATATCCGAACATTGAAAATGATTTTGAAGATGAATTTTCATTGTTCCAAACGCAAATAATGTACCATCACAAACAAGATTACATAACTAAATATAGGATTTAAAATTAAACTTAATGAATATGAATTATTAATGAAAAATAATACCATAGCGGCAAGAGCTACCACCCAACCAAAACCACCATCAGGTGGAACAGTTGCATATTTCACTTCATCTTTCTTAATAAAATCATCGTCTTCTTCTTTTAATTTTGCTTCTTGTTCTTGTTTTCTCTTCTTAGAAATCTGTTTCTCAGCCATATTTCAATTGTAGTTATTCAAGTGAGTACAGTTTCTTATCGAACAAAAGTACAAAGACTCAATTCTTTAAACACGCTCACGTCTAAAAAGATAAGAACAATGAAAAAAAAATTTTTTTATTAATCAAATACTTTCATCAACCTTGTACTAGAAAGAAAAAAGAAAATGAGAAACCTTACATCTGATATTCACATAAAATATGACTGGAGAAAGGAATTTTAAAGGAAAAATTGATCGAGTTATCGAATCGTCCTTGTCCTCTGTTCTCAAAGATTTTCTGAACAGTGAATGGTACAACGAGCAGATCAAGGACACAAGAACGGAAGGAAATAAGATATTAGCCTTCGCTCGTCTCCTTGGAGCTTACGCAACAAAAAAAACGTGGTCGACCCTTGTTAGTAGCTTAAACATGAAGAACAAATGATAGTTGTTTGAATGCAACAGATGATAGATAGAAGACAACTAATACGAATAAAAGAAAGCAAAGAACGCAGTTATATTTCGTTTTTATCTTCCATTTATATTTTCGCCACAAAACCACATTTTATATGAAAAGGTACGAAAGACAATGAAGGCACAGCTTGAAGTTTTTCTTCTCGCTGTTATTGACCAGAATAGAGGAAGGAAAAAAAGCGATTCTTAAATCGATATTCTTACTTAAACGAAGTCACATATGTTATTAATGTTTTTCTTTTTATAATAAACAAAACATAGTTACGATACATGTAAACTCAATTGAATGCATTGATCTTTTTTTTATCCTAATCAGTAGAAAGAAAAATAAACTAACAATTAGTCGAAAATTCTATATTAAATCTTTAAAGAAAATAATAATGTATCTGACGTCAAATAACCCACGTTCGTCATTGTTTCTTATCATAGAAAAAGAAAAGAAAAGAAAGCCTACGGACTTTCAACTTTCTTTTTAAAAAAAAATATATATAGAATTTCTACACTGATTGAGTTACTAATGAAACGAACAACCGTAAGTGAAGGTTAGTGAAAAAGAAAATCATACTTAAGCACTTTTCAATGATATCGATTTAACGAACGTGTCAGATTAACAAACAACTATAATCATAGAATAAAACGACGAATTTCGTTTATAAATGCATACGTATATATATATAGTATAAATCTCGCCTATTTTCTTTTTATCTGAACTGTCGACTAGTGAATTATCTTTATCTCGTTTCTTTGTATGTGAACGAACCAGAAGAAAATAATCATAATAGTCAAAGGAAAATTTACAAGACTACATGACGTTCGTCAAACAGCGAGAAATAGAAAGAACTGATCTATTTCTTCTAGCTCAAGATCGACATTAAGCAAAGAAAATGCATGTATAATGTCGGGAAAAAAAAGAACGACATAAAATGATGGTGTAATCTATTATTGGAATACAAGGTCACCATCATCATAGAAGATGAGGGATATCCAATAGAACTCTTCTTCCATCGATTTCAATGAACGTTGAACATATAAAATTTCATATTTCAACATCGACTACGCAATATCTTAATCCCAAACTCCTAAAACCAAACACACACACACACACACACACGCACATCATATAAACAACCTTGTAAATACTTATTGAATAAATTCTTTTCTTCTTTTTCTTTATATTATTATTCCCTTACTACTGTTCCTTCTCGTCATTTCTTTTTCTTTTTGTTTCATGTCACATTTCTCTATTCATAATTACTTTTCCGGTCTTTTTAACTAAAACAATAGCTATTCATCCAAATATCAAGGCTGTCAAATGAAATTCAATGATCAGATATCCGATAATCAACTGAAATCATCTAGAATCTAATTTTTCAATTCATAATAATCTCGAAAAAAAACCAATATCCGATGCATTGGTAAAACTATCGATCAACTAATTTATTCTTTGTTAAATAAATACTCTTGTTTTGATCGTATCGAAACTTGATATATACATATATGCATATACACATACGTATATATTCATATCGAATATTCTTATCTTATCAAATCTATTCATGTTAATAGACACTAAAAAAACAAAAAAATTCGATAATAAATAATCGTAAGAGTCATATTTTCTTTGTTTTTTTTTATTCTTAAAAATTTCAATTCTACGTGTAATATCGCAAAAACAAAAGAAAGAAAGAAAGAAAAACCATATGTCTTTTCTTGGTATCGAATACTGCAAATGTTAAAACGAGATAAACGATAAATTATTTAAAATAAAATATCATCGACAATATCTTGTTCAATAAGTTTTTTGACATGCATGTTCTGTTCTTGTTTTTCAACTTTAGCCATCATTACTGTCGATGTTTGAATATTGAAATGTTCACGAATAAAACTGCTAAATGAACTTTGTTCAAACATAGCTGTTGTTTCTTCACGATCTAGATTGAATTGTTTTTGTTTTATAAAAAAAAGAAGAGTTCGTAACTCATTTTACCTGATAACGAAATACTTTCGGTACTTGTAATAAAAAGATTTTCTGTCGATGTTTCAATGTCATCATCTTGACTAATGATTGTACTTTCTGTTACATCACTTTGACTACTACTTGCTAAATACGTCGTGGATACTGTTGTTTGAGCAGTTGATAGTTTATTACCAATTGTATTCAATGATGGATAAGGTTTCATTGTTGATGACATCGATTCATATTGTTGGTTTGTTGTCATTCGATTTGATGATGATATATGAACGATTGAACTTGTTAATGTTGGTAAATTATCGCTTGTCAATGTAACGACAGTGGTCGTTTGTGACCAATTTTCAATTTCAGTTTGTTCATTGGCTATTGTCGAATCTAATTTGATTGATATGAGTAATGAGAAAAGAACGAAAACGAAAACAATAGAAGTATTTAATTATATTTAAAAACACTGACTTTCTTGATGAGAAATGAACATACTACGACTATGATTCGATGTTGAATACGAATTTTCTTCGGCAGATCGTGTCACAATAGCCATTAGTGTATTTCGTGAATCTAAAATATTTCAAGTGTGTTTTTTTTTATGATATTGATTTAATGTTCCAATTGAACTATTTTGAAGAACATTAACTTATGCAAACAGACTGAACAATTTTATGATCGATGATTTTTTGCTGTATTATTGTTTTTTCTTCTCCTCCTTCTCAAATTTATTTTAGAAATCAAAATTTCGTAACTTACGTGCAAGAACCAATGTTACAATAATAATACCGATCGAAACTAACACAAGAATAATCATGATGAGCATTGCTTTGCACGCCCGAGACAAACGTTGTTAGTATGATTTCTAAAAATCGAGAGA
>ERZ781399.746-NODE-746-length-33088-cov-3.902794_pt1 | contig 33088 bp, 31 predicted proteins | sample MGYA00511014_ERZ781399 | MGnify/ENA primary metagenome ERZ781399 (study PRJEB29847, sample SAMN06458254) | wastewater metagenome | isolation source: Wastewater bioreactor | place: South Africa: Cape Town | study: EMG produced TPA metagenomics assembly of the...
AGAATTCTTTTCTTGTTCGAAAATTGATCTTTTCACATGCATGTCTAGACTTGGACGAATAATATGCGTGATCCTCAAGACGCAATTGTCAGCAAAGCTGAAGGTTCGAAAGAATTCACTCGAGTTTCGTTTATTCCCGATCTCAAACGTTTCCAAATGGACTCATTAGACGATGATCACGTCGCTCTATTCAAACGTCGAGCCTACGACGTTGCTGTTTCCACTGGTTGCAAAGTTTCTCTCAATGGCAAACGTATTCCGATCAAAACAATGAAAGACTACATCATGATGTACGTCGAAGCTGATGAGAAAGAAGTTGTCTACAAAAAAATCAACGATCGTTGGGAAATCGGTGTCGCCAAAAGCGACCATTCCAATGGTTTCCATCAAGTTAGTTTCGTCAATTCGATTCTCACGTCCGATGGAGGTAAACACGTGGATTATATCACGGAACAACTCTGTCCGAAACTTGTCGAACATATAAAGAAGAAAAGTAAAACTGCTGGTGAAAATCTAAAGCCAATGCAAGTGAAAAATCACATGTTTTTGTTTCTCAATTGTTTAATCGAAAATCCGGAATTCGAATCTCAAGCAAAGAAACAATTAGCAACTGAGAAGAAGAATTTTGGCTCGACATGTTTAGTTAAAAGTGATGAAAATCTCATCAAAGATATTATTAAAAAAACCGGCATTGTCGAATCGGTTATCAATTGGCTTGAGCATCGACAAGATGCGAAATTACACAAACAAAGTGGTTCGAAAACATCGAAATTAAAAGGCATTCCGAAATTAGACGATGCTAATGATGCTGGAACGAAGAATTCGATCAATTGCACGTTGATTGTAACCGAAGGAGATTCAGCCAAAGCTCTTGCTGTTGCTGGTCTTGGTGTCATCGGTCGAGATCGTTATGGAGTCTACCCGTTGAAAGGTAAATTGCTCAACGTTCGAGAAGCAACAACAAAAAAAATGACGGAAAACAGCGAAATTTCGCAGTTAGTCAAAATTCTCGGATTGAATTATGGAGAAAAATATGCGAATAAAAGCGATCTTTCGAAATTACGTTATGGAAAATTGATGATCATGGCTGATCAAGATCAAGACGGCAGTCATATTAAAGGTTTAGTGATCAATTTCATCCATTACAAATGGCCGAATTTGCTCAAACATGATTATATCGAAGTTTTCATCACGCCGATTCTCAAAGTAAAATCTCATCTTTTGAATAGATTTTCGATGAATGACTCGACGATCGATTTAGGTTTCCAAAGGTTCCGAAGTGATTTCTTTTTATTCAATGCCTGAATTCGAACAATGGCAAGCATCGACTCCCGATTGGCCGAAATGGAAATGCAAATACTACAAAGGTTTTTTTTCCGTGTCTCACATTTTCAACAGTTTTTTTTTCTAATCTTTCGAATGTGATTCAGGTTTGGGTACTTCAACAGCTAAGGAAGCGAAAGAATATTTCTCGAACATGGAACGTCATCGAATCATCTTCAAATACGAATCGATCAAAGACGATCTCGCTATACAATTGGCATTTAATAGTGCGTTGAGTGACGATCGAAAGGATTGGATTAAATGGCACACCGAGGATATTAATCAACGACGAGAACAAAATTTGCCGGCGGATTATTTGTATAAAAAAGATACGAAACAAATTAATTTCAATGATTTTATTAATAAAGAACTTGTTTTGTTCTCGAAATCGAGCACAGAACGTGCGATTCCGAATATCATGGACGGTCTCAAACCAGGTCAACGTAAAATTATGTTTGTTTGTCTAACAAAAAATCTCATCCGGGAAATCAAAGTCGCTCAATTAGGTGGTAAAGTCGCTGAAAATTCAGCGTATCACCACGGTGAACAATCGTTAACCAACACGATCATCGGTCTCGCACAGAATTTCATCGGTTCGAATAACATTAACTTTCTCGTACCAGCTGGTCAATTCGGTACGCGTTTACACGGTGGAAGTGATGCCGCTTCAGCTCGTTACATTTTCACTCGTCTTAGTCCGTTGGCACTCTGTTTATTCAATAAAAACGACGAACCATTATTAACATATCTCAACGAAGATGGCATGAACATCGAACCCGAATGGTATTGTCCAATTATTCCAACAGTTCTTGTCAATGGTGCACACGGTGTTGGCACAGGTTATTCAACCGATGTACCATCGTATAATCCGTTGGAATTGAGTAATAATATGAAATATTATATTCGACAAGAACGAGAAAAACAACGAGAATTAAATAATCCAACAAGTGCACCGAGAAAATACTCGGATGTCATCGAATTAAAAGAATTAATTCCTTGGTATAAAAATTTCACTGGAAAAATTCAATTATTGGACAATGATCGTACACGTGGTGTTAACAATGGTGTTTGTGCGAAACTTGATGAATCAACATTGGAAATAACTGATCTACCTGTTGGCACGTGGACACAACAATACAAAGAAAATGTTCTCGAAGCTATGCTCCATCCGAAACGAAACGATATTGCACCATCGATTCTCGATTATAAAGAATATCACACCGATACAACTGTTCGATTTGTTATTAAATTAACTCACGATCAATTCAGTAAATTTACCGAAGCCGGTTTACATAAGAGTTTTCGATTACAAGATACTTTCAAACTAACAAACATGGTTCTTTTCGATCACAATGGCATTCTACGTCGATATCGAACTCCTGAAGAAATCTGTTTGGAATTCTTCATGGTTCGTTTGAAAATGTACGTCAAACGAAAAGAATACATGGTCGGTACATTAGAATCTCAATGTTCAAAATTGGATAATATCGCACGATTTATCAAAGAAAAAATCGAGAATGTGATTGTCATTGAAAATAAGAAGATCAGTGCTGTTATTGACATGCTTGTCGAACGAAAATATGCTCGTGATCCCGAGAAAGTCTGGCGAGAAGAAGCAAAGAAAAGATTTGCTGTCGAACTTTCAGCACATGTTGTTCATGAAGATACCGATCAATTAGCTGATCTACAACGAAAACAAGAAGATGAAGATTATGATGAAGACGATGACGATGAGAGAAAAAAGAAACCGAAAACAACAGCAAATGCCAATCAAGTTGATACGACTTATTTTGATTAGTTGATTAATATGTCGTTGAGAAATTTAACGAAAGAACGTCGAGATGATATTCTTAAAGAACAAAAAGAAAAACATGATAAACTCGATGGTTTACAAAAGAAAACACCCGAAGATATGTATGAAGAGGATATTCTTCATTTTGAAAGCGAATATGCCAAAGTAAGACGAAGGATTTGCGAGAGAATTTTTAAAAAAGAAGACAAATTTCTTTTAGGCGATAGAAAAAGAACGAGCTGATGAAATGTCCGAAGTGGCTCATCCAACAACGAAGAAAGCTGGCGGCGATGCGAAAGCTCGTAAACGACTCACAGCTAAACCACAACGTGCAGAAACAAAACCAGCTCCACATGGTAAACGCATTGAACCTGTTATTGATCCAGCTTTGGTCAAGAAAGTCAACGAAGAAATTGCTAAACGTAGCAAGGTGAGATTTTGGAGAGAGAAAAAAAAAGAATTTAGCATGATTTTGTTTGTTTTTTTAATTCGTTTAGGATGAAAAAACTGTTGAAGATAAGAAAACAATTATCGAATATCTTGTTAAAGAAGGTGTTCAACCAGAAGAAATCACTGAAATCATGCAAAGTCGTTGCAGAGAAAAGAAGAAAATCGGTGGAGTCACAGGTAGAAACGAAGAGTGACACATTTTTTTTTAAATTTTTATTATAAATGACGGTTATTTTTAGACAAAAAATCAGGTGAAGGTAAAGAAAAGAAATCGAATGGCGCTAACGAAGACAACGATGATGAAAATGATATTTCGACAATGTCTGTCGATGGTCCAAATACTTCCGATATCGTGAAAGAAGAAATCACGCCAAAACGTAACGCTGCACGTTCAGCTAAAGGCAAAGTAACGAAATACGGCGAGGATGATGATGATAACGATAATGAAGATGAAAGTATCATTCGTGGAATGGACGTTGATGAAGATGAAGAATCAGATTATATGGGTAGTGATTCGGAAACTGAGAAGAAACTCAAGAAAGCAAATGCTAAACCAAAACAACCAAGAAAACCGAAAGCAATTGCAACGACTCCAGTGAAAAAATCACCGGCAAAGAAAAGTGCAGCGAATGTGCTCGTTGAAAGTCAACAGAATGGAGATGAACCATCAACGAAAGCCAAAACTGATAAACCGAAAAAACCTCGAGTATGTGAATCTATTCACGAAGAATTTCTCGTTAAATAGATTTTTCTCTAGGCCAAAAAAGAGCCTGCGACAACACCGAAAAAAGAACCCGCTAAAAAAGAACCAAAAAAAGCAGCAAAACGTCCGAAAGTCGATGTAAGTCGTTAATTTTTTTATCCATTAAAATGAGTACACAAATCAATTCTCTTTTTCTAGGACAGCGATGAGGATGAAGTTCCGATTTTATCGAGCTCACCAACGCCCACAAAAAAAGTAAAATCAATCAAATCTTTTTCAATTTTGAATCTAGTTGAGTTCGTGTTTTAGGCTCGTACACAACGTACAGCTGCTGCTAAAAAAAGTTATCATTTTTCCGATGAAGACGATGATGATGACGAAGACTACGCTTAAACATACCGTCAAATATATGTCTATTTTTGTTAACAATTCAATTGTTTACTCATTTCGAATATCTTTTTTTTTTTGTTTGTTTGATGTCAATTATATTTTGTGCACATGAAATCGTAGATTTTGTTGTCATTCTTACCTAGAAATTATCGTCAATATCTTGTTTATAATGAAATGAAAAGAAAATAAATTAGCAAAAGAAAAGATTGATGTATGTTTTTTCTCTTTTGTTGTGTTCCACTGCGTGAGATGACAATGGTATCAGTGAAGAAAAATGAAGAAAAGAAAATGAAATTTAAATATAAGTGAAGAAGAAAAGACGAAGACAGAAGAGAGAACAAAATGACACAATTTTCGTGAATCTAAAAACAATGTGAAATCGAGCACAGAGAACAAAGAGAAAACAATTTTTCAAATAGAAATGATCGACGTTTTATGAACTTTTCTTTTCGAAGTACAATCACACAGAAGATCGTTTTTGATCTAAACGATACGGAGTTACTTCGAGATCTTGTTGAAAACGAGATAACATCATTTGTAACCTCGTTTGAGAAAGAAGATTGTCATGATCATTTGAATTATTCACATTAGTCGCTTGTTCATATGATGGTGTTTGAAATGGAGCTGGAAGAGATGCTGCTGCTGCTGCTGCTGTTGTTGGCGGTGGCGGCGGCCAAGGATTAATCGATGAATCATCGATGGATGTTGTGGCGTTCGGTGGTAGTTTTGTTGGTAGTTGATAATCTGTAGTGGACGGTTTGGTTATTGATACAGCTCGTCGAACGATAATCGAATCGAAACGTTGCATTGGAACGAGATGAGTGACTTTGCCCGGCATACGGCGAACAGTAAACTTTTTACGATCTTTTCTTGAACGTTTGAAACATGAAAAACAATGACAGGGTTCAGATTCCGATGGCGTCAATTCAGTTGACAAATATTCGAAATGTTCAGGCGACGGAAAAGAAATGAGAGTACCTGGAATTGAAAACAATGATTTATTCTTTTGTATGTGATGTTTTCTTTTTTTTAATTACCGTTCGGATTGATATAATCACTGTCATATCGTAGTGAATTGCGTGCAACTGCTGATTGAATTTCTTCGCGACGTTCATCTTCAGTATTCATTGTTAAAAATCTTAGTACAAGTAAATTCATCGACGAAGCCACGACAGTTAAACCAAAGAGAATAAATGTCATCGATAGAACAACATAAAAAACATTCGTATTTAACGCTTCATTCGTTTGTAAAGCAACAAAATCACCAAAACCTTTTCATTTTTTTTTGTGTGTTCAAATAAGAATTTTTGTAAAAAAAAAGAACAAAATTACCTATAGTTGTTAATGTTATAAAACAATAATAAACACAATTGAAATAACTCCATTGTTCATAATGATGAAACATTGCTGCACCACCTGTAACAACACCAACAGCTAATACAGTACCAACAATAACAAGTTCGGTTTGTGTAGATTCATAATGACGTAATTTAATACATTTTTTTATCATTTTTATACACCAACTAGCAAAATTATTCAGACGTTCACCGACAGATTGAAACATAACAAGACATAGTGGGATGCCAATGACGGCATAGAGCATACAAAATGTTTTTCCCCAAGCTAGACGATATAGATAATAAAAATGTAATTACATCATCTTTTAAGTTTTTTCTTGTGAACTTACTTGTTGTTGGACACGAATGACCATAGCCTAGAAATAAGAATAGAAAAAACAAACAAACTATGATATTGGAATGAAAGATTAGAAATCTAATCAAATTTTTCTGATTGACTCTAATCTGAATAAGTATACTTCTATGTTCAAGTATTCTAAGAGAGAGAGAGAGAGACTATTACAGGAAAAATAATATAATTGTGTTTGATTTTGTTCGGTACCTCGAGTTATCAATGACTTTTCATAGATATAGATTAGCAACAATTTTCAATGGAAATGATCTTAGTAGTATTTAGAATTATTCTTTTCATATTTTTCTTGACAAAATAAAAGAAAAAATATGTTCGAACGACTGTTGATTTATATATAATGGAGTTGCTTCTTGTTTGTTTGTTTATCTTTGTAGAAACAAAAAGAAAAACGATGATAAATGACAAGCTTCTTATTCATAATCTACAGACAGAACGTCAGTTAAACTAATATTTATTTAGATGATATTTATTATTTCTTTTCTTTTAACTATATATTGATAATGTTCAATTAGAAAATGTTATTTTCAGACTTTAAATAGAAACACACACATAGTCGATGAATGCTTGCAAAACTCATGCCAATTTTCGCTTTATATATATAATTGATTGAGTCTTTCAAGTGATGAAAAAGCTTTTTCTTTGTTTTGTATTCATAAAAAAAACCTATCATGTATTTGTTGATTAGTAACACTGTTGAGTATGAAAATAAAACGATGAATTAATTCCGGAGACTTTCGATTCGAAACAATCATAATGAAAATAATAGCAACAATAATTCCATAGGCAAAGCAACGAGTTCCGTCTCATCTTCAAGCCATTACCTTGATATGTATAGAGATGTTTATGTATGCATACGACATAACACTTTTGGATTGACGTCATTCGAACGGCTACTACTCTTCTCTCTCACAATGATCATCTCTCTCTCTTTTTTGTTTCTCTCTCTCTCTGTGTGCTTTTACTCCATCGACGAACAAATATATTTGTGTGACAGGACGCACTCAACGAAGTCTAATGACTCGAACGCTATCATCAGTACAAGGATCTAGTTTCTGTTCTTGTCTACTACTCTTTGACGAGAAAAAAAAAGAAAGAAATACGTGTGCGTGTGCGCGACAAAGATTAGCAAACATCATTCAAATCCCACCCACCCAACTCGCTTTCCTTGTTCTTGTTCTTCTTTTTTGTCTTTCAAACTAGAAAATACTACAATCAATTGTAACTAGCAACTAACAGTAGGAATGCATAAAAACAATTGGAAAAAAAGGCTCTATAGACGTCAAAAAAAAGGATCAAGGCCAAAACTTCGTACATACTATAATCGACTTTTTTTTGTATCGCTAAAACAATGAAAAGACAAAGAAAAAAAGAAAGAAAAAGCTATCCGATGAGATTTTCTCTCTCTCTCTTAACTAATATCATTTTGACACATGAATATATAACTAAATACTTTAATCAATAAAGGAAAAAAAGGAGAAAAAAATCTGAAAAAATTGGGAGTTACTTTAATTGACACGCAATGAGTAACTTCTATTCTCACTTGAATAAAAGACGAAGAAATTCAGGACAAAATCCGATAGAAAATATCAAAAAATGACGTACCGATTGTTGTTATAACAGTAAGCGAAAAATAGAATGCACCTGGAAATTTCCATTGTGCACCGGCTTTATGTGGTTGATATTTAATAACAATTTCTTCAAGGTCTTGATATTCTTTGGTGGATATATTGTACTTAGAGCACATATTCGATTCAGCCGCTCGGTACTGTTTGCGCAGAAAATCTTCTGTGTCAGATTCGAGCGCGTCGAATATGGCCGCACCAACCAGCAGATAGCTATTGTGAGAAAGACAAGCATGAAAACTACGAAATTCAAAAGTATTTTGTTCTACCTGAACGTCGAAACAATAAGTGTTAAGGTACGAACGTTCTGCTTTTTCATAGTCGCATCATCAACGCACCGACTCGGCCAGCATTCAACTTCCGGCAAGAGCGTGCGTATTCGACTGTACTCTGCCCTTGATCACCGAGCTAACTTACTGTTATGTTTGTTTTCTTTTGTTTCTTAATATTATTGTTGTCGTTATCTTACTATATATAACGAACACAATAATAATCTAAAAATAATTTGACATCACCATTATTAGCTAAAAATAGATTAATCAATGTCGTTGATCGAGTTCAACAAAAATAACCAAAGCAAATCATCTGTACATTTTTTTTTTGTTATAGATTAACAATGGAAGCTAATATTTATAAACAGTAATCGTAGCTTTTATATTGTTAGAATAATCACAGAAAAAAAAACGAAGAAGAAGAAGAAAGGAAGAGAGGAAAAAAGAAAGAGAAAAACAAAACAAAGCAAAACACATTAGAGACAACAACAAGTTGCTGTAATACAACTAAGAAATTGTCATTACATCTATAGCCAATATCGATGAGATCTCTACATTGACATTAGTTTCTGTTGATAAAATCTCAAACGCATGAGCGAGAAAGAGAGAATGAGAACTAAATAGCATTCGATAGATTCTCTGGTGTTTTGATGAGCTTAATATCTATGTGTTTCTATTTAGTTGAAAGTATATTTGTAGATGTGTTTTAAAATATTGGTGACAGTGGCAGAACAAAGTCAGTCCAAATGAGACAGAGAAGAATAACGACCATTTGAGGAGGGTGGAGAAAGAACGAAGGATCTGGCACGCATGCACACATACGGAGCGAGGACGAATAGTCGGCTGTTTTATTTTTTTTGGAAATAGTGCCGAACCAGCCAGAAAAAGAAGCAACAACACGTAGAAACCTCCTTCATTCTTTTTTCTCTATTCTGCATCTCGTTCTCTTTCCCTTCGTCCCTCTCTCTCTCTCTCTTTCATCTCTCTTCCGTGTTGTTTCCATCATTTGTTAGATAGGCAATGCGCAGCAAGAGGCAGAAAGATGACGAACAAGAAGATGATGTCGTCGACGACGGTCGATGCCGTTGTCGATGACAGCTAGACAAAACCAGCAATAGTGATGATGATGATGATGATGATGATGATGACGAAAAAAAGAATCGCTAATAATACAAGGGCAGTGGTACATTTATTTCTGAATGAGACTATATATAAACTTGGTTGTTCTGTACAATAGAGAACAAAGATAATTTTGATGACGTTTGCTTTTTTTATTCTAATTCATTGTGTCCTCTTTTTTTCTTTCTTTTCTCTTTGCAATGTACTTGCGTGCATATGAAGTCATTTTGTCAACGATCAAACACGAGCAGGCTATAAAAAAACATATACAAATGCTTGTGGACATTCTAGTTTATTCAATTTGTTTTATATGCTAAATAACTAATGCCTATTCTTTCTATCAAGCAAAGCACATACAAGCTCGTAGACAAATATAATATATATATATATATATATATATATATATATATATATATATATATATATATATGTATAAAGAAAATTTGCAACAAACCTCGATGTTAACGAAGTGATAGAAAAGAAGGATGGAGAGATAGATAGATTGATGGATAGAGCTTCGAGCGGACGTTCATTCTCGCATTAAAAGATTTTGAAGAGATAGAGAGATATAGAGAGCAATAGAGTTACATAGACGGTAGATACTTGAAAATTCGTCTGCAAGTACACATAATTTTCCTTCGGTCTCTCTCTCTCTCTCTTTCTCGGTCTCTGTTTCTAGTTTTCTTTTCCTTTCTTGACTGTCGTACTTGCTATGTACTATAAGATGCAGCTGTTACGATTATACGTCAGTATAAAGGTTATTTTTCTTTTTTTTTAACACATACTGAGAGCTTTTAAATGCATGATGTCATTCTAACTGGATGTATCTATTTAATGCTATTCTTTCTCGTTGACGATGATAAGAATATTCTTTAGTGAACAATAATAAAATATTTAAAATACTAATATTTGCAATAAACAAAGAATATAATATATAAAAAGAATCTGCTCTATCACAATTGCAATGTTCATGTGCATGACAATCAGTTGAATTTCTCTCTTTATGTACACATATTCACGCACGTCACCGAGATTCTTTCTTTCAATACCTCGAATCGAACAAATAAAACGACTAAATTTAGAATTCTCGATTTTCAATTAAAAATTCTAGCACTTGACCTTGTATATTCCATATGTTGTTAAGTCTCCGAAGAAAACTTATGTCCTCAATCGGTTTCATCTCATCATTGTTTTTTTTTCTTTCTTTCTTGCTCGCTTTTCTTCAACTGTCTCATTGAATCGTCGATCTTCGTTAAACATGTACCAGAAGACGATACGATCCATGCTCGAAAGGAAATTATATTTGATGGTGATTCCAAAATCTTTGTTTTTACAATAATGATGAATGAGACAAATCAGCAGACGTTTTGATGACATTTTCTATATGCTCATCGTTTTTGTTTTCGTTTAGTTTCCTGTTATTTTCTATTCATGACAACTAATGTCAATTAAATATCGGCTCGATAACATTTATCTTTCATATTTCCGACATTAGAAAAAAATTATATATATATATATGACTATATAACTGATCAATGATTAAATGTACATGTATACATACATCCTCACACGTAGTCAGATAGTTAAATCATTGATTCGGAAGACATTGTACATGATATTTGAAATCATGTTTTTTCATAAAATACGAAGGAAAGGAAGAAACTTACCTGTATCTATGTTTGTTTTGACACTCAACTCGAATATCATGTCGATCAAAAGTTATCTTGGAGAAAAGCATGATTATTACCATACTCAATTATATATTTGTTAACACTATTTTAAATTGATCGGAAATAATATTCTGACTCGCTTTCTAAACATGTGATCGAGTCAAGTATATCAGTCGTTTCTCTTTTTTGTTTTATTTGATTTCGACAATATTTTCTCCCGTTCTTCCTACGCAAATATAAATGTGTCACTTTTTTTGAATGATAATGTTCGCTTTTACGTTTTTTTTTAGTATATTCTGAATCGAGACCGAAAGAGTAGTTTTTTTTTTGCTTTTACCTTTATCGACTCTACGGCAGCATTGGAAGATGATAGGAAATTAGAATATATGCTGAAATATATCAAACGTGCTCGATAGAATCAGATTCTTTTTCTCTTCCTACACAAATTTCTCGTTCTTTCATTCACTTTTTTCTTCTTGTAAATGGGTACAGTTGAAAAAAAAAGAATCTCTGTCTCTCTTTTTCTTTCTCAGCAATAGATGACTTCAACACAAAATTCATTAAAAACAAATCAACAGGTATTAGGAACATGGCCAATTCAAAAACGTCGTCCGATACTCGATGAATCATACGAATATCATGTAAATCAAACTAGTTATCATGATTCTGAACTTGATTTAACGCGAAATGATTCAAATAATCCAATATTTATGACTGCATCATCACAAAATATTGAAATCAATCATCAAAATCGAAATACAACTTCAAAGAAGTCGGGGTAAATTTATTGAGTTATTCTCTGAGAAAGTAGAAAGAAAAATCTAATGACAGATTAGTTTCTTTAAAAAAGTGAATTGATGTCAGTAAGACTTTATAACTGTTAATAAACACTTCACAATCTCATATGACATACAGATGTAATAAAATGCAGAATGTCATTATTTGTTTGAAATCTTGAATTTTCGAATGAAAGAATCATGTCAATTGTAGGAGATTCATTACGACAAGTTTCCGTAAATTGACTTCAAACAGAGAAACAACTCTTTTCACATGTCCAATATGTTGTGAAAATATAAGTGACGATGATATTAAGCAAATGCCCTGTTGTGCAGTGAAACTTTGTTCATTATGCCTTTTAACTCATACAATCACAAATATCAATAATGGTAAAACTAAAATCGAATGTCCATCCTGTTCTCAACACATCGATTCAACAACAATTTTATATAATACTGAATTACCCGCATCAATACGTGAACGTTATCAACAAGCGTTGGCTCGTGATCTTTTTTCCGAACAAAAAAATATCTTCATTAAATTATGTCCTCATTGTACATATATAACAATATTAGATGAAAATGATCCACATATTCACGAGAGAAAATCTCATCGTTCAATTCGACCTTTCCTTACATGTGAACATTGCGGTCGAGAATGGTGTTGGTCCTGTTATTCGCCTGCACATCCGAATCGAACCTGTCGACAAATTCGAAGAAATCGTTCACAATTAGACACTTGGGCGAAAATCCGTCGAGTTGATAAAAACAATCAACGTAATGCGCAACGTTGTCCGAAATGTTCGATTTATATTGAAAAAATCGATGGTTGCGATCACATGGTTTGCTCGAGATGTAACTCGAAATTTTGCTATCGATGTGGCTCGAGAATGCGTTTGCCTTATTTGATTGGACACGATGCCAAATATTCGATATTTGGTTGCCGATACAAACTATGGCCCAATCGACCACTACTTCGTTGGTTAACAAGAGGCACGATTTTTTGCGGCGTACTTTTAGCGTCACCCATTGTGTTTGCTGCACTTATTGCTCTGATAGCCGTTGGAATTCCTACGGTACTTGTTGTTGGTTGTTTTACATTACCTGTTTATATTTGTGTAGAATGTAAACGACGTTGAACGACAACTCTATGTTATGATTATTATTTACTCGTGAAATAAAAAGAAAGAGTACAACTCTTTCTTTGAATATTTCGTTACTGTTACTACGTATTTGTCTTTCAAATGACTTGTATGTGATGACTGATAATATCATACATTTTTTTGTGAAATATTTCTTATTAAATCAATTGAAAATCAAATAGAGTATATTGACTACATTGTAGAAAAGATATGACCGAATAAATAAAACACATTAACTAAACTGAAGTTCATTCGTTTAACATTTTGTTATCTTCGAAATGAAGCTATTCAAAAATGTCAAAATATATCATCCGAAGATCTGTTATCAGCGACAAATTTCACAGTGATCGTTTTACTAAATTCTCATTGGATATATAAAATGATAGATGGAGTATGTAAAGTGACGTTACGCTACGAATGGTAGTAAATAAATAAATAAATCATATCGTTTCATGATCATCATAATAAGAGAAAAATATGAACGAATAAATAGTTTACTGTTATATTTCTTTAGATGCGCTAATGGATGACGTCGTTGAAGCTTTTTTCTTGCAATCCAGGATATTTAGTTATGTTAGTGGCTTTTGCATTCAGCTGTCTTCTCGTTTGGTTAATGCTAAGTCCCGTATGTATTCAATAACTCTTCAAAATCCTATTGAACTCTTGTTTCATTAGGCTAATCAAGCAACTGTTGACACGTTCGATCTCAAATCCATTGAAAAAAGTCGAGAAATTATTCAACAAGGTGATGCAGGTGGTGTTTACGTACCTCGAAAGCTTGGCAACGAAGATCCTAATCTACATTATGGTGTTGTTATTGACTGTGGAAGTAGTGGATCTCGACTTTATATTTATGTTTGGCCGGAACATTCAGGAAAAGAAAATGAATTACTACAAATAAAACAACTTCTCGATAAAAACGGAAATCCTGTTGTTAAAAAAATTGAACCAGGTTGAGAATTTTTCTTTGACAATTCATCGAATTTTCGACGTGAATTCATTAGGACTTTCATCAATGGCCAAAACACCACAAAATGCAACTGAATATATGAAATCTTTGCTCGGTTAGACATGCTTTTTTCTTATTTATGTAGTGTGATTTTCGAAATTTTTTACAGATTTCGCGGCAAAAATGATTCCACCAGACAAACATCGTGAAAGTCCACGTAGGTTTTCTCAAAAACAATCGTTTATTTTGTGATTCATACGAATTGTTTTGTCTAGTATATATACTTGCTACAGCCGGTCTTCGTTTTCTAAGCGATGAGTAAGAATAAATCAAGTTAACTATACGAGACATTTTTTTGTTTAATGAATATGTTCTGTAAAGGGATCAGAAAATGTTACTCAGCGATTTGTTCGAAGACATTACTCGAGATTATAATTTTCAAATAGAAAAAACTCATATTCAAGTTATTCCTGGTAAATTAGAAGGTATTTATAGTTGGATAGCAATTAATTATGTTCTCGGTCGATTTCAAGTGAATTCAACTGAATCCAGTAAATCATTTTCAAATAAAAACAACAATCGACGATTTTTTTTTGTTTTAAAAAAAATTTAGTCTCTGTTTCCGATGGTCATTCAATATCGATTTCACGAAAACGATTGTCGACGATGGGCATTCTTGACATGGGTGGTGCATCAGCTCAGATAGCTTGTAAGTTTTTAAATCTATTAATTCTTCGAAATGAAAACTATGTTTTTTGTATAGTCGAAGTTTCAGTAGATGTAAGTTTTTTTTTGGTCTATTCAAGTTTATTTATGAAGATATTTTCTCTATTAGACACCTGTAGAAGGTGAAGAAATTGCTGAATTCTCATTAGGTTATGACGAACATCAAGAGATATTTAAGTACAAAATTTATGTGACAACATTTCTTGGCTATGGCGCAAATAAAGCATTTGAAAAATATATCGATCGTATTATTTCTCTTGCACTTGAGTAAGAATTTTTGTTGTTTAGTTTTTCTTTTCATCAATAAATTCAACAAACAACAATTTAGAAGTTCGCCAACAAATTCTTCTCACGTTCTCATCAATAATGCAGATTGTTTTCCTCGTGATTATTCTGTTAATTATACACGAGCTAATAAAACGATTACTGTCGTTGGCGAAGGAGATTTTCATAGTTGTGCCAAACATTTAGTTACACTTTTGAATTTAAATGCAACTTGCAAGAGAAAACCATGTTCAGTCAATGGTGTCTATCAGCCAGATATTAATTATGAAGCACAAGATTTCTATGGCTTTTCAGAGTTTTGGTATACGATGGAAGGTTAGTTTGAAAGTTTTGTTTTTCTTTGTGCTTGAATTGTATTGTTTGTTTTCGCAGATATACTGAAAATTGGTGGTCCCTATGCGAGATTAGCGTTTTTGAATGCATCTATTGTAAGTAGAAAAAGAAGACAATGAGATTCATGTGATTAATAATAGATATATTCGATTATTTAAAGAATTATTGTAATGCAAGTTGGACAGAAATTCGGCAATGGTATGCGGGAAAATTATTCCCCAGAGCTGATTTAAATCGATTTTTGTAAGAGAATTTTCACGAGACAATTATTCGATCGATTTTTTAATTTATTTAGATTACAATGTTTTAAATCAGCTTGGCTATATGCCTTTCTTCATGATGGTCTTAAATTTCCTGTTAATTATCAACGTTTACGTTCGGCATCACTTGTCAATAATAATGATGTTCAATGGACACTCGGTGCTATACTCTATAAAACTCGATTTCTTCCCTTGAGGTTCGATAGAAATATATTTTCTTTTATTTCGAAATAACGTCGCGTCCGAATTTATTTTCAGATCAATTAATCAAGTGAAAAGTGCTGTTCATTATCGACGGCATAATACCGAATCAACCATGATGCTCCTATTAATTTTTACGATATTACTCGTATGTGTATTAATTTTCTATCGAAAAGCTTTACGAGCGACAATAAGATCGCTGATTTACCGTCGAAATGGTCTTCATTCATCACCATCAAGTAGTAATTTCAATCAACGTTATCAACTATTAACAGCAGTTGTTATCGATGATTCGTCATCGTTGTCCTACGTTTATTCAGGTGGTAAAACAACAACATCGAAATTACCAACGTCATCATCAACTGGACGATTGAGAAATATTTAATATATAATAAAGGATCGATTGATAGAGACATTGGTGATATTTTCTTCTCAACGAGCTTGAATAGGCTATTTAACTTTTCATTTATGTCTGTTTGTTACTGCCAAAATGAATATTTATTTATTTTTCTTGCTAATAAATTAACATTGTTTAGAAAGAAACTTCAAGTACTTTTCAATTTATATTTTTGTTTCTTCGGACAAAACGACAATAGTGCAGACTAATGGCATGAATATTTAATCTCATTTCGATCGAGAACGGAAGATATTTGTTTTTAGATTTCTATTGAACTACTTCAGCTAGTAAAAAATTTTGTTTGAGAATCAAATTACATATTTTCGAAACGAAAATATAAGTTTTATTGACAGTATTGATTCGATTTGGAACATTGAGAATAGAATGATGCCGATGAAAAAGAACAAATCTCAATAAATGTGTACTGGCATTGAATTTCTTCATTTTCTTTAAATTCTGTTATTTCATATTGATTGAAGAGATCATTTTCTGTGGATTTGAAATTTCATAATTGTAAAAAAAATTTTATCGAAATCTATAATAATTCTCTTGATAACGAAGAAAACATTTAATTAATTAAAATCCATGATCTAAATAGTTATATGACTATTCGAATAATCCTGTTCCAAGGTCAATTCTATCCATGACACTGTTTTATTCTGCTATTTAAAATAAAACATCGTAAGTATTAGAAAACATGCAACAACAAGAAAAATAATGATTTAATAAAAGAATATTCTAAACACTTCTATTGCTTTCTATTCAATGTATTTTTTGTTTGTTTGCATTCCTTTTCAATTCAAAAAAAGCAAGAGAATAAATTTAGTTTCTTTTTTTTTCCTTGACGGCTTATAGGTATTTATACGTTTCGCAAACAACACAACACATCACATCATCACTTCAGACTGTTATCAATCATTATATAAAATAATATTTAAAAAAAGAAAAGAAAAGATTGTACAAGCCACAGAATGAGAATTGAAATAAAAATTTTTTCTATTTAGTTCAGGAAGAAAATATGAGCATACAAGAATAGACAAGGTAATGACGATGTTGATAGTTTTATTCTTTCACTTCAACAATAAGCGGTGCTTCATACATCGAGTGACGAATACCGAATGAATAGCCAGGCGATTGTTTTTTATGAAGCCAAACTCTTTCAGGTGAATATTTGCCGGGTCCTGGCTTTTGAGTTGTATCACCGGGCATTTCATTACGAGCTGTCATACTATAATGAGGTGGTTCTTGTTTGTATATACCTGGTTTAGTCACATTGTAAGCACCTGAAACGAAATTCATGTCGAAACATATAATTTTTTTAAAAAAATTAGCCATTACCAGGTCCTGGTGTTCGTTGTAAATCTTCATCGAAACCACCATGTTTGCTTCGTCCTGTCATTGTGAACATGGGCGCTTGTTTCTTCATACTTTGCACTGTTTTACCAAGCATAGCCGGGAGACCATAGGCATTTGGAGCTTTAAAACACAATCTAGTTCATTAAATTGAACATAAAGATAAATCTGAACATACCAGGTGTATTATCAAGTCCATAGTTCTTATGTCGAGAACCAAATGTATAAGCTGGTGGTGATTGAAAAACAGTTTTCATTGGTCCTTTTTCTTCAGGTTTATAAGCACCAGGTCCTAATTGAAATGGTTATAAAACTTGGTCTTCGTTTTCATTTGGTTTTTCTTACCAGGGCACACATCGCCTTTTAAGTCGCCACGTCGAGCGTAGAGCGAATAAGCCGGCGTACCATCTCTGCCCGTTCGAGAAATTTTAGGATTCGGAAAGTAGCATGGACCAGGTGAAGCTTCGTCTTTGTATTTACCATGTCTTAAACCGAATGAATATGCCGGTTGTTTCGAATGAACCGAACGTGGATCGTGGAAACTACTACCGACTAAACCCGGTAGGAGATAAACTGGGCCTGGCGTTGAATGCATGGCCGAAATAGGACCACGAGGTCTGGTTTCAGTGATAACCATCTTTTATGTGACTTTATCTAAATAGACCAAAAAAGAAAATAATTGCAGATAAATATTTTGACTCGAACAATCTTTTGAAAGAAAACTGACATGTAATTGATGATTAGAAATGTATACGAATGACGGTGTTTTTCATACATATACGCTTTCTCTCATTTTCTCTCTTTCTCTCTCTCTCTCTCTATGTCGCAAACACACTTATAATGTAAACGCTTCTCATCTTTTACCCCCTTTTTATTTCGATGGTTGCCAACGAATAACGATAGCAGACAGTGTGAGCACCTTGACGCCCGCGACAACAATGCGCTAGTGGTAAACCTTTTTTTTTTTATTCGCATCAAATGCAAAAAAAAGAAGAGAAAAAGAGAAGAGAGGAGGAGAAGAAGAAAGAAGTAATTTTCAATCAATCAGCAAAGCACACGTTCACGTCAATACTATTCTAGTGCTTCCTATTCTCTCGGTTTCTATTCTGTTGATAGAAAAATTGACGAATTTTTCTCTTCTTTTTATGGAGACTCAATGGATTGATGGAGGTCTGCATTAGTAATGCTTTTATTCGACAATGAGAAAAGAAACAAGAGAAATCCTGTTGACGTTGTTGTTATTGTTTTTGTTGTTATAGTTGTCGTTTTTCTAGCATTTTCTTTTTCTTTTCTTCGTTTTTTTTATACTTCTTCATGAATGTCTGTACGTATGTTGCACTATTTATGTGTAGTGGTCGACATCAGTAAAATAAAGTGAAGTGGAATATGAGAATAAGTGTTCGAACGTGCAAATGAAAATGTTTTATTCTCTACGAATGTCGAAGACCTGTACGGTACTTTTTTTTCAGAGGATTTCTATTCTCTTATTTTCTCTCGCTTATATAATAAATATTGCAAATGCCATATGTTCAAATCGAAAGAGAAAAATTATTCGAAAAAGCAGTTTTTTCTTCTTCTTCTTCTTCTTCTCTGCGTTCTTTACTTTCCGTTGATGTTTCAAGTTCTTCTAATCGATCGATAGAAGTGGAAAGAAATTACTTAGCAACAAACTATACGATTATTGATAAACATTTAAATAATTTGAACAACGACAATTCATGAAGGTCACAGCCTTGGTCTCCAGTCGAACGTTTTTATATTTTGTCAAAGGAATAAAGTCTTTGTTCTCTTTTTATTAAAGTAATTAAAGCATTAGAAAAAGAAAATTTGGTTTTTTAATGTTTAAAACTCGAGAAGAAAGAAAGAAAGAAAATAGATATAGTGTCAGCCATTGCGTGATTTTTCGTTTGCCAATGCTAATCGTCGAATATATGAAATACAAATAGCTGCATTCTCTTGAAGTACATCATCTTTCGAGCCAACCATTTCCATTAATAACTAAAAACAGTTCGTTGTTTGTTTTTTCTCTCGATTCGAAACGGTAAAAACAACACTCAACATACTCGAACAACGCCAGCTTCATGCATTGTCACGCAGTTCATTGGATTTTTTGATAGTTGATGTAGTGCTTTAGCCGTTGATCGATGAACATTCGTATCCGATGATTTGAGATATTTAACTAATGGTGATACAGCTTGATTTTCACCAAATGCTTGACGATTATTTCCCCATTTGCAACATTCAGCTATAGCTTCGGCTAAATAACGACGGAGAATATCTTCATGCTAAAGAAAAATTAAACATAACGAATATTACTAAGAAAAAAAATAGTAAAAACAGACTCGTGTAACTAAATTCGAAAGAAGTTTGACAACACCATGATCGGTTATAACTGCAAGATTTTCTTCGTCTTTAGCTATTTCAGCAATAGCAGCGCAGATACTTGCTAAGACATAGACATCGTTGGATTTCAATAATGAAACAATCAATTCTAATCCACCAACGAAACTTCGAACCATTTCACCGGAATCCTACGAAATCAATCGAATAATAATTTGTTTTGAGAATTTTCTTTTTCTATTTACTCGAATATTTTTCACGCAAGGTGATATGGCCCAAGCAGCAGCAGCTTGTACTTGAGGATTTGGATTTTTCAAAAGCGACCATAATAATCGAACACCATCTAATCGATCGATCATTCTACACACATCATATGGATAGAAACATATGAAAAACAAACATCTCGAATCTTCTTACGTAATACTTTCCGGTTCTTCCGCACATTGACGTAAAGCATGGCAGGTATTTACTAACAGACCTTGATTAGTTCCTGTTAATAAGTTAACCAATGGTGCGATTCCATTTGCTTTTCGAATTGCTGTTCGATTTTCTCCCTCTTTAGCACATTCAGCTAAAGCACCAACAACATTCACCAGAACTTCTTCTGGTTGATTGTTAAGCAATTGTACAAGTGCGTCTAATGTTCGAAATTCTTGAAATTGCGCAATATTCTACAATAGTCAATCATCAGACATCGAATGAAACACACAGGAAAATGAAAAAGTACTTCACGAGATATCGAACATTTCCAAATGGCACCCGTTGCTGCTGCTAACAAAGCCTTGTTTTCTTGTTGTTGTAAAAGATCGTGCAATGGACGAAGACCCATATTTTTTCGAACAAGATCACGTATTTCCCGATCTTCCGCACACTAAAACCAGAAAACTTGGCAATGATAAAACAAAACAATGTTGTTATCAATGAGTGTCACCTTGAAAATCGCACTAGCACAATGTTTTTGCAATTCGGCATTGGCGCTCAACAAATTCTTGACGAGATCGGGTACCATACCGCGAATTGCCGCACGATAGACCGGCTATTTTAGAGAGAAAAAGGAAAATGTTGTTATTCATTTTTAAAAATCGAAATCTAAGATAAAAATCACGCACATCTGTCGCACATTCTTCAATAATTCCACCAACAGGAATCAACATGTTTTCGTTGGAACTTTTGAGTAATTTTGCTAACAGCGGAATAACACCCGCACGTTGCATGGCGTGTTTATTTCGGTTCGATCGACTTAAACTCCAAAGAGCCAATGCGCCAGCACGAGCTACTTCGATATTCTTTGCATTATCACTGTGTGATGTGTGTGTACTTGTTCCATGACCACTGACGGACGCATTTTCCAAAAGAGAAACCTATGAATGTCAATCATCACTTTAGTTTTGTTTTTTTTGTTGAATAAAATATCGAATTACTAATCGTTTAATACCGCCATTTTGACGGACAACTCGACGAGCACGTTTAAATTTCGCCACATGAGCTGAAACAAAGATGAAGAAGATGATGATCTCGTTCTTTGTTGGGTTTGAATTTTACCGATGGTTTCTGCAGCAAGACATTTCAAATCTTTGTCAGGTTCATCAAGTAATTGAACCATTGTTTGTAAACCACCAAGATCGGCAATATTTCGACGAATTGTTGGATTATTCGAAATTTCTTTGAGAATATGTAATGAACCGATCTGAAATAAGATTTGGCATGTTGAATATTTGAAGAGTAGAAATCAAAAACTATACTTTGCAATCCATATCATCAGTTTCGAGTAAATTTACAAGAACTTCTAAACCACCAACATCTCGAATAGCCAATTGACAAATTTCAACCGATAGATTAAAATCTCGAATCGATGAGAGCGCAATAACAGTTGCCGTTGGATTTCCACCTTTAAGATATTTAACTAACCGTTGTATTTGCCAGTATTCCGTCGGTAAATCAGTTTGTTCTTGTCGTGTTCGTTCTAATAATTGATCATCATCTTCATCATCATCTTCGTCACTTGATTCATCCGATTCCGGATTTATTTGTACTCCACGACGACTACGATCCGTTTGACCACCTTGACGACCATTGACTCCTCGTTCAATACTATTAAGTTTCGATAGATTCGTATTTTCCTTTTGTAAAATACTTCGACTATTACATGAACAAAAATAAAAATTATCTTTGAAAAGAAAATCGCAGATTATCTGATAATCCTACTCGGTATGCAATGCATCCCAATCACGAGAAGATAATAATAATTTTGAGCGATTCTTATCTCCTGATGTGTAATCTAATTAATTAAAAGATTTGTTGAATTTGAAGAAAAAGAAAACAATGAAGAGATCAATCGCTTACCTGTAGCGACTGCTGATGACATTATTTCTTCTTTTTCGTTTTCTTTTACAATAGCAAATGTAAATCACTTATTGGTACCATCAATTCATTTTTACATATGATGTCACTTAGCAACCGGATTTATTCAAATAAAAATTATTTAAATTTTTATCTTCAAATCGTCTGTTGAAAAATATGAAGAAATACAATTGAGCATTTTTTTAAAGCATTTTAAATATTCATTTTCTAGTGACTCTTAGCGGTAATGCACTTTATGCAATACTTTTTGTAACTAAGCAACAATCAAGTAAAATGGCTGCTGCTGCTGCTGAAAGAAGAGGAAATATTTTCAAGATAGTTGAAAACAAAAGAAGAGAACAACTGTGTTGTCTGCAGATCAAATTTAATGAATGTTTAAAAATATTTTCGAATGAGGCAAATGTATAATAAATGCCAATATCGACTGACTGATATCTGTTATTAAAAGAAATTTGTTTTTTTTTCTAATCAATTAAATAAAACTAAGTGCCTTGATTTACGTTGATTGTGACACGAAATGTATTTTTTTGACTCAAAAGTCAAGAGTACAAATTTCTATTTTTATGAATTCTTTCGCTTTTATCCACTTAACTTGAACAGAACAAAATGGTGACAGTCTTTCTGAAGCCAATCAATATATTATATAGACCAGATGTAAGAGCTTATTGTTTGATCCGTGATAGAAAGAAAAGAGAAAGAATTTAATTCCATCATTATTCCGTTTTTTTTTCGTAATAAAAGCGATTACACGACACTGCAATCTGTTGCCTTCTTTTGTTCAGTACGTGCAATGATTTCTATAGCCTTGTTTTTTATGCACATTCTTACGTTTAACATGTACCATTAAGCATCGATTTGGTCCTATAAACATTTCTTTCATTGTACTGCCTCTGAGTTTGACAGTAATGCAGAATAGTAGCTCGTGAAATACTTGAATACTGCTATTTTAACTGACAAAAAAAAACAAAATGTCTTGTGATTCTTTTTCTCTTTTGAATCAATTGTTTTGAATTGCGATTTTAGATTGGATTAATGGCTGTCATATCGAGTCTTTCAATAGAAAATAATCTCCTTGCTCAACGACTTGAAAATGCTGAAAAATCGATTGTTTTTATTCAACATGAACATAAATCGACATTAGCAAATCTACATAATGAAATCACTAAATGGCAACAGAAATGTGCAGGTAAAGTTCGATCATTTCATTTTAATTTATAAAAAATATTTTTCCTTCAGATTTGACATTTCAATTATTAATCAACGGTATTACTGTACCTGACTCGTCTGAATACAGTAAGCGAAACTATTGAGAAATATTCGTTTATTTGCACATAATTCAAGGCAAAATTCGCGATACAGCCAAACAATTAGAAATAACTTTACATGAATGTCAAAATAAAATGAAAAATTTAGAAAATTCTCTCGAAGAAAAAGATAAATTGATCAATGATTATGAACATCGTTTGACTGTAAGTGAACGAAAACATGCTTTAGAATTACAAGCACAATATGTTAAACAACGAGATCTACGTACTGAACTTCAACAACGTTCAGCATTAGTTACGGAATTAGCAAATCAATTACATCGAGAACAACAAAATCCATCGAATCGTATTCGTTTCGGACAAATTCTCCTACCGAATCGATCAACAAAAAGTAAAACAATTGACGAGCAACAATTACCATCCATTCATCGTTTATCATGTCGTTCATCGTCACTCAATAATCGAATTACGGCTGATCACGAATTAGCCAAAGTTCTATTTATAGGTCGACGTCCTCCAACTCCTCCTCAGCAATTAGAACGTTTGTCAACAAAAATTCCTGATTTAACTGACGAACAATTATTTACAAAACGTCAACGTCAATCAATCACCAGCACATCGCCAAATGTTGAACTGATGAAATTGACATCTCTACGTTCATCAAATAAATTACCATCAGTTCTACCAACAATTTTCAACAAAAAATTGACAGTAAGGGCGTTGAATAATACAGCAGCAACAACAACAACAACAACGTGTCAACGTGAAGGCGAAGCTTGAAAAATAAGATTCTTTTGAATATTTTTTCTTCTTCTTTTCATTCTACTTGTTTTTCTTTCTCTCTGTATATTCTTGATTAATAAAACAAAAAACAATCGATTTCAAACTTCGAAAATATATTCATACATATACAAATAAGCAAATCATTTCACAGACAACAAGTAAATCATCTCTCTACAGCGAATAGAACTGTTTAATTCATTTTAAAAACACAAATAACTGAATCAGTTTTCTCGTCCCAACAACCAATAACATAAATATCACCTCGAACACGTACTTTCTTTTTAACAATATCATTCATTACCATCTAATTCCAATGTTTCATCACCATTTCGAATTTTCACTAATTTTGCACCTGGCACAACCATATTTATAGTTATTCGCGCATTATGCTGTACTGATCCTTGTAATGGTTCGATTAGAATGCATTGATGCTGTTCGAACGCTTGATATCTCATTGGGAATGTAACAGGTTGAGAATGATGCGCTCCAGGCAATCGAATATTGAAAGATATTTGATATTCGACTTCGTTTTTCGTTTTACTATAAATAATAGGCTCGTAAGGTCCGTCTGTTGGCGGTGGAGTAAAGTAACAATTGTAAACATTTTCTTGGATAACATCACGTTGACATAGTGTATGCAATCGTCTTGAACATTCCATGCCATCAATGAATAATTTCGCATAGATATGAGCCGATTCAGGAGATCGAACAGATATGCGAAACAAATGTTGATCCACCGGTTTTTTGACGTCGAGTTTTGCTGTTGACCGAATTGGTTTTGTTCGAGATAAACTTTGATTAGTTTGTTTGTTTACGTTTACATTATTGTTGTCAAGTGAATTTTGTTCTTGGGGTGATGTATTTACAACATCGACCGAGATTAATTCTTGTGGTTGACGAGTATTATTCACAACATTCGCAGACATTGACTTTTGTTCATTAAGTGTATCGATAACTGTTTGTTTAACGAGATCTTGCGAAAGAGTTTGTTGTTGTTGTTGTTGTTCTACTAGAACATTAGTTAGAACTTGGTTTTGTTCATCGAACAGACGAGATACAGTTTCATTTTGATTATTTATTATTGTTCTCGAATCATCATCGATTTTATTGCAAATTGTTGTTTGTAATTGATTGAGAATATTTGTTTCTGCTGATGTTGTTCGAAGAATTTCGTCGTTTTGTAATGTGATTCTTCTCACTTCTTGTTCAATTGTTTGAATTAAAGTATCTCGAATGTGTTCAGCTGATCGAGCTGAATTCAATTGTATTTCTAATGTTTCAATTAATGTTTGCTTCAATGATTCAATCGATGATTGAATCGTTTCCATAAATCTTTCATAGATATTTGTAAATGAAACTTTTTGTTCGTCGAGTAAACGAATGATTTCGTCTTTTTTATTTGCTTCGATTGTTGCTTGTAGAAGTGCTTGTTTTTCTTTTTTCATCGATCGAATAATTGACTTCTTTTTCATGTTTAATTCTCGACGTAACGATGAAATTAATAACAATCGATTATTTTTTATTGTTTCAGTTAAATTTTCTTGAATAGCTGTAGCATTGAATTCGGCTTTCTTCGGCGGTTCAGTTTGTGTACGATGACGAGATGTTGTTGATTTTATTGGTAGATCTTCAATTGAAGTTCGTGTCGTATGATGTGCTGTTCGTGGACGTTGTTGAATTGGTACTGATACGAATTCCGAAGATCGTGTCAAATGTTTCGATCGAGCAGATGATTCATGATCATTACCCGAACAATTGAATATATAATACGTATTTTTGTATGTTGGCCGGTCCTTACGCGCTCCTAGAACGTGATATGTTGCCGAACCAACTTTAAACGAATGTGTAATATCGAAAAAATTGCCATTTGAAGTCACAATATTACAGTTTTCAGAATGCATGTGAAGTCTAGAATTTAATTTAAAGAAAATTTTCAGGTGTGAAAAAAAAATTTAAGACGAGCTCTCTTGACAACTGACAATGAAAATACATCAAATGGAAAAAGGAAAATGACAAACGAAGGCTTCAATTTCTGCCTTAGTCAAATTTCATCTATAAACTTTTTAAAAAAAAACGGCAAAGATCCGTGTTGTGGTTGTGTCAATATTGAAAAAGAAAAGGAGAATAGTTGAGAAATATCAACAAAATGTAAATAAAACTCCATTGATCTAACAAAACAAGAATCTACGATTGTTTAATTTGACAAATTGCATAACCTTTTCCTACGAGATTTGTTTCTTAGTGTAGTTCATACAAACCTTAACCATTGCATGCCTTTTTTCTTTATCGGGAATATATGCATAGCATGATTTAACAAATAGAAATAGAACAGCGTTAACAGTAATTACAGAAAAATACTTCTTAGAATTTTCAACGTATAACATGCGTCGATAGATTTTCATTGTATATAAACAGATTGTAGCTAAGGAATTTTATACTTAAATATAGATAAAAGAAATATTTTTTTGACGGTAGATGTGTTTTGCCGAATAGTTCGAATGAAAATCGAGCACAACTAATCGAGTAAACATTAAAACTTCAATAGCTCTGAAAATTTTCAAAGAAATAAAAATACTCCTTAAAAAAGCAAAAAAGAAATGGATCACGATACTATTCAAGTATGAGTTTGTAAAATGAGCAGAACACTCATTTAGCTTGATATTCATGGATGGTGGTTTTATAATAAGAAAGCAGAATGCTAAGCAACGGCGGCTATTTGTTAGCAACTCATACTCATTTTTTTCTTTGTCAGAAAAATATGTTGTTGAGATTTTCATTTTATTTTATCTTTGAGGACGAGAAAAAAAAAGAGGAAAGAGAAAGATGATGCCGATGATATTGTTTTAACAAAAATAGAAAGAAATTGCATGTCGGATGACGAGAAATTTCTAAAAACGTAAAGTTTGAATGCTTTTTCTTTTATCATGATGTCATTTTGACAATGTTTTCCGTCGATTGTCGTACAATGATTAGTCGTATTTCTTAATTGAGTTAAGACTTGTACACATATCTCAACCCTTATCTTTATAGTTGACATGCCGTAAATAAGATAGTTATCAGAAATAGACAAATTATTTGATCAAGTTTTGATTAATTAGTCCAATAGAAAAAAACCTTTTTGTTCGCTCGTTCTTTCGTTATAATTACTGGATACCTACGCTTTTGTTTGAAACAAAACCCGTATTGACAATGGGCGATTTATTCATGATCATGACTTCATTATCAACGTCATAATAAACTGTACAATGCAGAACCTACGCATTGTACTTTCAGAACACACAGTTTTGCCTTTATCAAACCCCCTATCACATATGCCCTATTCAGTCAAGCGTCACCAATTACAATACACACGCACGCACGACTCCTACACTAATTGTAATTTGATATATGCATGAAACTCGCCCCTGTTCTTTAAAAGATTTATTATATTACAATAGATAAAACTAATTATAAAAATAATCGAAATTTGATTTTTCTCGTTCGAAGTTATCCTCGTTTACATTCATGTAGATCAAGTAAAATAACGATTGCAAGATATCCAAGTTGTTTTTCTCGATCATTAATCGTAACATGATACGTTTTATTTGATTTCGAGAATGAATCAATAACTTGAAATAATGTTTCAGGATATTGATCTACATTCGTATCAACCATAGCCAATCGTCGATCTTTTAAATCACAACTTCGTACCTTATACAATTTACTTCCAATAATGATCGTATAGAGATAATTATCATAGCTAACATATTCGTATGATAAAGTTCCGAATAGAATTTTGCCATTGGAATCATTTGTTTGAATATAAATTGAATAACTACGAGGCTTCGATGAATCCAGTTCAATAGTACATGTTTCGTCGCCCGTTCGTTTTGAGAATAGTGTTGATAGTTTGACACTTAACAAGAAAAATAGATGATAAACATCGATAGCAAAAAATCAAAATTATTGATTTACTTGTATTGGCCTTTATGGTCTTTTGAACGTGTAACTTTCACTGTAGAAACAGTTTTTGAATCGCAGATTATTTCGAACTTTTCTTTTCTAATAGCAAATTGTCTCGCTATTGTGTACTTCATTTGTCGATAAAAATAGATAATATATTTATTCGGTAGTCAACAGGTGTGATGCACTCTATCAAAAAGCACGACGTAATATATATATATATATGCTGATGTATTGAAGAAGGCCCCGATTATATTTCCTCTCTTCTATATTGTCTAGCTACCTACTTATTAATTTTTTTATTACGATGGATAACGATGCTTGAAAAAAAGGCTCGTGCTGTTGTTTTTGTTGTTGTCCTTTAGCGCTGTGCAATGGGTAAATACTGTTGGTAGAAATAACGTTATAACGTTCTTTTTCTTTTCTTTCTCTCTCTTTTTTGCATCCGTCAATAGTCTATATCGTATTATTCTTCCATTTTTTTCGTCCCACATTTCTCTTCGTTCTTTTTCTCTCTTTTTCTGCTCATGGATTCAGGAAAACATATCTGCTCCGTCAGTATTATTCATAGTAGCCTTCATAGTTCGAATAAAAACAAAACAAGAATTTCTTGTATTCAAACAAAATATTCGATTGTTATTTACACTATCCAAATATAAGCTAAATAGGGCTTCGTAAGCTTTTCATTGTTAACAAACATACGATCGAATCTATCGTTTCATTTAAAATATTAATATACGTATGTATTTGTAAGTGTATGCAGATAGTAGAAATGACAGAAAATGTTTTTTTTTCTTCAAATAAATTAAAAGAGAAAAAGAAATGAAAGTAAGCACAAATGACGAAAGAGATAACAAAACAACCAGAAAACAAATAATGAGAAAGAAAGAAAGAAAGAAAGAGAAAATTTTATAGTACTAGATGATGTTAAATAAATGTTTAATAAAATAAAAAAAAGAAACGAATGAGACAGAAACAAGAACAGTCACGTTTAGATTATGAGAGAAAACGAAATGATAACAACTGGCAATTGTTTCTTTGTCTGACAAATTCAATACCGATCCTAAAATAATTCAAGAAGAAAATATATAAAAATCATACAAATGCAAACGAATTCTTTCAATTAGAATATCAGTAACTAAATATCCTCCGTCCATTAGAAAATAATAACAATTCAAATTATAAACTGTCAAATTGAATCATTAATCTTACCCATTGGCTAGCTAATGAATAGTTCTATTTATTTTTTCTATAAGAAAAACATTTCAACTTTATTCTCCGAATCGAAAATCAATCAAACGAGAACGAAAATAGATCGAATTGAAATTCGATTCATACCTGAATGCTTGACATAACACTACTGGCCAATGACGATAGTTTGCCAGCTGCTTTCGAAACTCCTTCTTTCAAATCAGCGGTCATCGCTGATATATCAGGACCTTGATAATTCGAACGATTTTGTTTTTTACTTGGATCACCGAAGTAATCTTCACTGGAAATACTTGTACTTCCTTGAAAACGCGTTGCCGCATTATTTCGATCGTTCTATAAGAATGAATAGAAAAACAAAAAAGAAAATTTAGTGTTTTGCAAATTATCAGTGTCAATCTGTGAAAACTGAAACAATTGCTTTTTCTTTTATTAGGAAAATTTTGTTGAATAGAAGTCTAGATTTTAGATGAGCACGTGCATGGTTGTTTATCAAAAATGATGGGTTAGTGAGCAAGCAGTAACAAAACGAAAATTGTTTGTTTATGAATATTTCTTTTCAGTCTTTGCCGTTTAGGTTGATAGATGCATGCAGAAATGAATAGAACGAAAGTTGTTTGAAAAATATTATCAAATGCGAACACGACGTTCACATACGTACGTCGGAATCTTTGTTGAAAAATTGATCACTTGATATTCCTTTGGCATTGGAAAAACGTTTTTGTGCATCACCATCAGCTGCTCCACTGTACGATTGCGATGATGAACCGAATCCACCACTGTTAGCTGATGATCTGTCGTAGTTGGAATAGGATGATGTATTTGTATTACTTGATCCGTAATCTCTTGACGAGGATGACGATGGTTTCGAATCGATTATTTCCCAATCAGCATTGAATGAATCATTGGCTTTCGATGAAGATTTCGGTTTGAAGAGATCATCGTCCAATCTGTAGAGAAATTAACCAATTAGTCAATTTATTTAAACTAAACGCTGCTTTTTTTAGTATGTCAACTAAGGTTAAGAACTAATAAACTGTGTGAAAAAGCATAGAGATAGTACTTTCTATAGTCATCATCGTATCGATCGTTTTTATCGTAACTAAATAATCATGATTTGATATAAATCGATGTCAATTATTCTAAATACATACTTTGATCGACTACTAAAACCAGCCGGTTCGAAATCATCGAAAAAATCTCGATTTCGCGTTGCAAGAGACACGTTTCTTGTTGTTGTCACGCCTTCTTGTTGAATTGTTTGCATTTCAGTCATGGCACTATGACTCACACCGCTTTGAAAACATTCGAAATATTTGCTCGAATAATTGAATAGAAAATCTTTACCTTCGACCACCGAAACCCATGCCGAGTCGTTCCATTTGTTCGGCTTTTTTCGGATTCGATTGTTTTAATTTCGCTTCTTCTATGTCACGTTGTTTGTCAATATCTTGATAAACAAATTTGAGACCTGCCATTTGTTTTTCCATTTGTTTGGCAGATTCTTCGCGATTTTTCAGTTCGAGAAAGGCTTGTTGTTCGCGTAATTTCTCTTGTTCTTGAACATTACGTTCGATTTCTTTGAAATCTGTATTGACCTTTTGCGCACCGAAGCCTTTCTAACGAAAACAAAATCAAACTCAACATAAATCAGTCAAATTCCTTGTCGAACTTTTTTAGGTGCTGGTGCTCGACGTTGACCAATAGTCGATTTTTTCGAGTCGAGCGTTTTCGCTGCTCCATCAGCGTCCAATAAACTTGGATCAACCGATGGTCCTTCGCTTGGATCAGCTATTTGGTTGTTGGTATTGCTTGAAAGTGAAGCAGCACCATCATCATTCCAAGTTGATTTCGATGCGAGTTGAGAATGTTCATGAAAGAAATCATCTTCTTTTTTATCACTAGTTGACTGAGTTTGATCATGTTTATGCCCGTCATCAAGAAAAATCTAACGACAACAAACTGTTCAATCGAATTTATCAACACAAAACTAAACAATTACTTTTGTTCCGTATTGTTTCATAGCTTTCGTGGCAAGTTGATGAAGTTTTTCACGATATAATTGTGCTGCTCGACTGTTGTATTTTTGTTGTAGATCTTTTGTTTGACAATTATGTTGTTGAAAAAATGCTTCCTAAATATTTCAATCGAAGAACTCAATTAATTTTTGTTTATCTACGAAAGAAACAACATACAGCATTTGCATTACCACCAACTTGCATGGCACTAAATATGCAAAAGAAAATCAATGAAGAATTAGCTTTCATAAGAAAAAAAAACAATACCGAAGTTGAAGCCATCCCCAACTGGTATCGAGATTTGTAGAACGAATAAATGAAAGATGCACGCCAAGACCACGATGTCCTGCTGAACAATCGATACATACAAATACACCATAAGTAACCGATGCCCATGTGGGATTTTTTGCACCACAATCGAAACAAACTTTATTAGCTGGAAGAGTTTTCAATCGTTTAAAAATGGCATCAATGTCTGATTTCGTTGGTTCTTCCATAATTCAATAAGGAAAAGAAGACAAAAAGAAACGTATTTGATTAGGTGAGATTGAATATCAAAGTTTATCTAAAACTGAGAAGTGTACACTTAACCTTCATTACCCTTCACGATATTTATTTTTTTTAGGCCCACAGCCAACAGTCCATTGATCGACTAATGATAAATATGACAACGATCAATGGATACTATTCGTTCGTTGTTTTAGTAATCAGATAACAGTTTATTCGAAAATAAAGAATTAATATGAATATGTGGCGAATATTGAATAAATATGAATAATAAGCTTTTTTTTCTTTTAGTTTGATCAAGAAGATGATGAATAAGTATGTTCGAGAAAAACTATGCGACATCTACGATTGAATATCATTCGTTATTGAAATCTCCTCTAGTGAGTAATGTAATGTAATATATACATACAGAACAGAACGAAAGAATCTGTTTGATACAACAACCAACTGGGAAGAAAATACTGAGTCACATTGGTTGACTGTTGCGTAATATTTATCGGAGTCATTGCTTACGTTTCTCTCTCTCTTGACTAATGTTTTTTTTCGTAGTATTTAACTTACAGTAAGCAGTTGTAGTTTTCAGTTATCTGCATAATATTTGTAAACGCTGTTAACGTCAAACATTTCGTTTTTACACAAAATTTCTCTCATTATCTGCGTTGCTACACATTCTTTAGATTGATTCATTGCATCCAATTTTTCACACATATTTAATTCTATATTTAACTCATCAGAGCTTCTGCTACATCTAATCATCCAATGATGACAACACAACAACGAACGACCACACTAAACACTACACCAGCATATCCATTTGTATTTGGCAGTGGTGCATCACAGACATCGACAATGACAAATCCTACAACAATAAGTATGTACAATATGAAAGATATTGAGTATTCTTCTAATTGATCGTTTCTTTTTTTCAGATAACACTTCTGTTCCACTAATGGGAACAAATTCAGCGGCACCGTCTTCAAATCATCCTTTTGCTAGATTTGCCACGACAATGAATTCGCCATTTACATTTACTTCTCCAGCTACAACAAGCCCATTTGGTGCTACAACTGCATCTACCCAACCATTTGGTACTGGTGCTTCAGTTACAACAAGTCCATTTGGCACTACAATTGCTCCAACTACAACCAGTCCATTTGGTGCAACTGCTGCACCTACACAACCGTTCGGCA
>ERZ781399.774-NODE-774-length-32245-cov-4.199720_pt1 | contig 32245 bp, 33 predicted proteins | sample MGYA00511014_ERZ781399 | MGnify/ENA primary metagenome ERZ781399 (study PRJEB29847, sample SAMN06458254) | wastewater metagenome | isolation source: Wastewater bioreactor | place: South Africa: Cape Town | study: EMG produced TPA metagenomics assembly of the...
TTTAAAAGTTCTTCTTTTGATACGCCTTGAATTGCATTCCAAATGAGTGCAGAATAAAATCGACAAGCATCAATGGCCTTTTGATCGCCGTGAGTCAATTTTGCACTATCGCCGGCATAACGAATAGCATCAGTTTTTGATTGATAATAGAATAAAGGTATAGGTGCTAAACGCATCAACGGACCATTACCAGCTGCATCTGCTGCACCACAATCAACATTGACTTTTTTCTCGAGTTTATATTTTAATCCCTTTTTGGTTGTACTTGACGGTAATTTTTTCTTTTCTTGTTCACAACGTTTTTCAAATTCTTGAATAGCATCACGTGTTGATACACCAATATCAAAACAATTACCTGTCGAAGACATGTAACCATTTCGAAACCATCGTTGATATCGTTCTAATTGATCGTAACCATTAAATCCCGTTCGAACAATCAAACTAGCAGCTAAACAAAGTGCCATCGATGTATCATCGGTCCAATGGCCTACTGGTAGACCCCATGTACCTCCGCCTTGCATATCCGAAACAGGATGGTCATCGAGATACGTTTTCGGTCGAAATTCAACGTGTGCACCAAGTGCATCACCAACGGCCAGACCAATTAAAGAACCTTGAATTCTTGAAAGAATTTCACTGTTTGTGTGCAATGAATCCAAATCTTCATCATCCAAACGTTCTAATTCGCTGAAAGGTTGATCTTGTTCAAGCAATTGAACGAGAGTTAATGATGACATGAGCAAATTCTCACGAAATAAGCAAAAATAAATAATCTGAATAGTTTTTTTTTCTTCTTTTTAATAGAAATAAAAACAAGTTGAATGACTCATAGTAGGAAAAAGAGAACGAAAAAGTATGGTGAAATGACAGGCAATAGAAATCTAAGACATATCGAAATCAAAAAAGAAAAATGCTGCTGCAATCCATTTCTTATCAACACCCGAAGAAACTCGGCCAATAACCATCATACGTTCATCTCGAACTGTTCCACTATTATCAACAGATCCAATTGTTGTCATCGATCGACCACGTACAGTTCCATTACTTTCAATTTTACCAATTGACATAAACGATGAATCTTTAACTGTACCATCGCGCTCGATGTCACCTACTTGACTGTAATGAGCATCGAAAACTCGTCCGTCACTTTCAATTTTGCCAATTCGTAGTCCCGAAGAATTGCGAATTGTGCCATCATGATCAATGCTTCCCGGCATTTTCTTTTATAGAGTTTTTAAGAACAAAAAACACGTCGCTCAACAAATTACTGCGTTGCAAATGAAAGCAAAAGAATGACTGGCAGAGCCAAAAAAAACAATTTACCGAGAACATTATTTTGTGTTCTATTTTTAAAATTATTTCAAAAGCTTTGTTATGGTAACGTCAATTGCAATGATTCTTTAGATTAGAGTTTTATTTTCGAAATCGGATTGCTAGATGTCGTTCAATGAAATCAATTTGACTCTCTCGAAAATCATCAACAATTGTTCATCTATTGAATGTGCAGCGAAAAGAAGAAAGAGAAAAAAAAAGGCGAAACGAGAGTCTCAAGCAACGTATTCGATTCTTTAAACAACAAAAATGACCATTGATAGCTTTGTGAGTACAAATTTTCACTCAGTTCTCAACCGACTTGAACCACTTATTTGTCCTATTTCCCTTCTTCGTAAAGCTATTAGCCTATTGGATGTCATGTAAACATACACACACATACATTCATTCTTTTCTTCCTCTCTCTCTCTCTCTCTCGCTCTCTGCTTCTTCTGTCGAATTGAACGAATAAACGTTCGGGTCGGTCGTCCATTTTCTTTCTCTCCGTCCGTCGTCCGTCCATCATGATAGGCCATATGTTTTGTTCTTCTTTCTTTTTCTACTCTTTCGATGTCGACTGTTTGACTGGCATATATATGATTTTTTTTTGGTTGTATTCTTAGAGTAACAATAACATTGACAGATATGCTGTGCGAATAGAAGAGAAAAAAAATTACGAGCAATGGTTCGTATTCGAAATTGAAATCGATTCTTCTTGTTTCATTTTCACTTTCTTCGATTAGATTTCAATGACTCATGGCACAGCAAAAAATAAGCAACAACATTACTATATAAACAACTCAGGTACACCTTCGTACTCGTCCTCAAGTGCATCATCATCGAATTCGACAGCTGCAACTGCATCATCGACAGCAAATCCAATTGAAAATGAACCTGGAGGTACACGAAAAAAAAACAACAATCCACCGATTTGCATTCGATATTCGTTTGTTTGTTTGTCAAATAGATTTCCTCATTGGTTACGGCGCATTCGGTGTGATCTGGGCTGTAACTGATCCTCGAACGAGTCGTCGTGTTGCACTCAAGAAAATGCCGAATGTTTTCCAATCAGTCGTTGCGGCACGACGAGCTTTTCGAGAAATCAAAATGCTCTGTACATTTCGTCATGATAATGTAACAAAAATCCAACAAAATTCAATAAAACAACGAATATTGTTCCAAAATATTTAGATTCTTCAAGCTGTGGATATTCTTCAACCACCTAGTCAAATGGAATTATTCAGTGAAGTTCATATTCTAACTGAATTAATGCAAATTGATCTACATAAAATCATCGTTTCACAACAAGCTCTATCCATTGATCATTGCAAAGTGTTTCTCTATCAGATTCTTCGAGGACTGAAATTTTTGCATTCTGCGGGCGTTATTCATCGAGATTTAAAACCGGGCAATCTTCTTGTCAATAGTGATTGTTTATTAAAAGTAAAATCTTGTTTTTTTGTGATTACAAAACAAAAAACAATGACGAACATTTCGCTTGTTTAGATATGTGATTTCGGTCTTGCTCGTACCGAAGAAATCGACAAAAATAAACGTATGACACAAGAAGTTGTCACGCAATACTATCGTGCGCCTGAATTACTGCTCGGTGCTCATCATTATTCCTATGCTATAGATGTTTGGAGTGTTGGATGTATATTTGCTGAATTATTAGGCAGAAGGATTCTTTTTCAAGCATCATCTCCTCTCAAACAAGTAAACAATTGATTCTTTTTTAAAAAAAAACAGACGAATAATTTTGTTTTTTATTTAACAGCTTGATTTGATACATAACCTACTGGGTACACCGCCGTTAGACGAGATTTCTTCGGCATGTGATGGAGCCAAATCGTATATTCTCTCGAAAACTTGGCGTGCACCGAAAGTGAACACGCTCTATTCCCTATCGAAAAATGTTACACATGAAGCTGTACAATTTTTACTACGAATGTTAACTTGGGATCCGAGAAAACGGATCACAATCAATCAAGCTCTTGGTAAAAGATTTAAACGAATGAAATTGTTTTTTTGAGAGAAGAAAAATCTTCTGTTTTTAGAAAATAATTATATTCATGAAGGACGAATTCGGTATCATTCATGTATGTGTCGTTGTTGTTTTTCGACACCCAATGGAAGACAATATACAGTCAATCTTGAACCTGTACGAGGCTTTCGCTATGATGATTCCGATGAGAATTTCTCTAATCTACGGCAAGCTAAAGGTAACTTTCGATTGACTAAATGCTGTTTGTTTGGAGTTTTTTTCTTTCGAAAAACTTGATTGTTTAGAATATATGCACAAGTTGTTAACTGAATTCAGTCAAGCCAATACTGTTCCACTTCGATTGAATCATGATTCGCCATTATATAAAACTTTTGCTACTTCTCAAGTTGCACAAGCACATGAACTTCCGCCATCACCTGTCGCTTGGGATAAAATCTAAATCAAGTAGTTTGCTTTCTCATTCTTTCTCTATATCTATCCTATCTATCTAATTATTCTATTATTTCTTCTGTTTATGTGCATGTTCGTCTCTCTTCTCAGAAAAGGTGCTGTTTTCCTTCTCTCTGTTAATCACTTTCCATGAACAACATAAAACATTATCATCATTTGCTTTTTATTCGTATGTCAGATTGGGTTCTCGAATTCTAATAATATCATTTGATTAGATTAGCATAACAAACAAATCATATTTATTCTGTTTTTTTTCTTGTACATAAACAGCAAGCCAGAGATGTTGTTTTCTTTTTTTTTGTTATATTAGGTCAATTCATTCTTTGTCTCTTCTCTTTTTTTTTGAAAAAAAGCAAAATTTATCTATCAAAACGTTTGTATGGAATACAATGGAAGAAAAAAAAGAAATATAAATATAATTGTTGTTTTCTTTTGAATTTAAGAAAGCATTTGCAATATTCAGTTGAAGGTATTTAGTCACGCACTCATTGATTCTCATTTGACTAAAAACAACGAGTTGGAGGATATAAAAATAGCTGACGAATTTTGTTTGAAAAGAAAAAAAAAAGTTTTTCGAACGTTCATCGATAATAACACAAATTTTGACCTATTATCCGTTGATATTAACGGTCATAGGTACGATTTTGAATAGTTTAATATTGGTTAAGAGTCTTAATGTGTGCTGATCGATTTTATATGTTAAATCGAATTTCAACTCTACACCGATATAAGAATTCGAAGACACGTTAACTTCGGAGTGTTTTTTTTTGTATTTACATAGAAAAAAAAACTTAACAATAAAGTAACAAATGATTTAGTTAGTCTACGAATCTCTTTTCTTCTTTTTTTCTTGTTTTTCATCTTTTTTATCACTCGATCGTTTTTTCTCATTTTGAATTTGTTCAACTGGTGATTTCATTTCAGTTGACGAATCGACTTTAACATGGTCCATAGCAACACCATCGTCGGTTTTCGCTGCGACAAATTTTGTTTTTGTCGATTGCTGTTTCCAATCGGTTGAACTCGATGCACTTGCATTATCACTACCGTGAAAACCAAGACCACCATGATATGTATGATTTAATTTCGATTGTAAACCTTCGGTGAATTGTTTTTCTAATTCACGATTGATCTGTTCATTTTCAGCTTCTATTTACACGAGAGAAATTTACAAAAAATAAAACATGAAACAATGATTCGAACTTGAACGAGCGTGTTTCTTTTCAGGAACAACGTCTTCGTCAGAATTACTCTCGCGTGATTTTTGACGTTCGGTTGTTTTTGTTGTTGTTGTTGTTTCTGGTTCATCTTTGTGTTTCTAGGAGAAGATAAAAATAAATGAGAAATAACTTCATTTCGACCTACTTTTGCACCCATTAAACGAAGAAATTTCTGTTTTCGTTGATCATTGCCAAGATCTGCATGTTCCCAGTCGTTGGCTGTATGAACCTAAAGAAAAATAAAAGTAAAAATCTAGTATTTATTTGTTTTTCTCGATTCGTCTACTTCTTCAACAGCGATTTCATCTTTTTTCGATGATTTTTTTTTACTTTCCGATGTCGACATTGTGGTTAAATGAATATGAAATGTTCGAGTTTTTATCTCCAATAAGGTTTTTTAACTAACGAAAAGAAATTATAAAGAAAAGAAAAAAGATGTCGTACAAAACAAGAGCAGATGACACTGTTTTCTAAAGTATTCTTTTATTCAATTCAACTATGATTAAAAATTATAATCTCGAACAAATATTCGGTTCAAAACTTAAATTCGATTTCTCATATCGACCGTATTGATCTTCTTTTCTTGCTGGTCCCCACTCGTCGTCCGGTTGACTTGCATAGGTCAACATTCGAAGATAATGTGGCATGTCGTTTTCAATCTAAATCAATTTCAATAGGTTTTCTCCTTCTTTCTCAAATCTAATTTACATCACTTCGATAAAATCTTGTGGCTTTCCAAGCTTTGATCCATTCGTAGATCATTACACCCGGAATGAATATCAACGATGCACAAACCATAAGCCATCCGATTACATTGGCATAAGATTGATAAACGTAGCTACCTTCGGTTGGAGCACGAAATTTAATAATTGAAGAGAAAAAAACAATCTAAATTATTTAGAAGTTTTTTTTTATCGAAGAAAAAATCTTTGTTTTTCAATTTTTACAAGAGTTATAATCGGACCAGATATACACCAAGTAAAAAACCAATAGGGTTCGAGTGATCTTCGATTTAACATCATTCGAATATCTTCCATAAATCGATTAAAACCGTAGATATACGCAATAATGATAAATTCGAAAAATGCACAGACTATAACTGATAAATTCGCTGAGTATTCATTCATTAAAGTCTAAATAAGAACATTGTCTTTTTCGATTATTTCCTCATACATATTTCGACGATACATACAAAGAGATAAATTCCTCCCTGAAAACAAAAATTCAATTTTTAGAAAAAGAAATATTTTCTAAAATCTACCGGTGCACACATTGGTAGTGCTAATAGAAAACAAACGATACAATACACAATAATAATATACGATTTATATCGTCGAAGCTTAGGAAATGTATCCAAAATGCCAGAGATTGTAACATCAGAAAGGGCAAACTAAATATCAAAAATGTTTGTTTGATTAAACGTCCGTCCGTGTGCATCTTTACTTGAGAATCCAGTCCAAGTGTTAATAGCATGAAGAAGAATATTACAGCCCAGAAAGGTCCACCTGGCATAATGGATAATGCTTGTGGATAGGCGATGAAAGCTAGACCAGGTCCAGCTTTCGCTACTTGATCGACAGGTATACCAGTTTTGAATGACATGAAACCAAGAATTGAAAAGACAGCAAATCCAGCAAAAACCTATTTCTCATTGTTAATAGAAATCATTCTCAAAAGAAGTTCTCTTACCGATGTAAAACAATCACAAGCAGTCACAATCACACAATCTCTGTATGAAAAAGAAAAAAATGTCAAATACAATCTCAATGTTTTGAATAAATGAGTTTCACCTGAGATAATTCGATTGAAATTTATTAAAACTTGCATAGCCAAGTATAGAACCGAATGCTACGGAGAGAGAAAACGTGACTTGTGATGCAGCAGCAATCCAAACCTTTCAAATCGAAAACAACAACAACAACAACAAAGTTTAAACAAAAGAAAGAAACCGACAATTTCATTTTCAATTACATCAAATTCACGAATTTTACTCCAATTTGGTTTCAAATAAAACGCTATTCCATTTGCTGCACCTGGCAAAGTTACACCTCGGATAATCAATGCAAAGATAACAACATAGGGAAATAATGAAGTAAAATAAACGACCTAACATCGAAAGTACGTACGTATATTGATTTTAGTTGAAGAAAAACTTTAATCATCTACTTTGCCCGAAGATTTTATTCCTTGAATAATACAAGCAGCTACTAATATCCATGCCAATAAAAGACATAAACTCAATGACCAATGTGGCGAACCCATTTCTTCCATTGAAGCACTTCGTCGAAGAACATAATTACTATTTGAAATCAAATAAAAACAAAAACATTCTCTTCTATCTTTTTTTGAAAATAAAATAAATTACTCAAAATATTCTTCAGGAGGCAATGTAGGTAATGTACAATTGCTTGATAAACAAAGAGAACTATTTGTTGAATTCATCGATGCATCGAAACAATGATCTGTATTCCACCAATTGTTACAATCACTCCATGGAAGTTTCTTTCGAAATGAAGCAAACATGTAGAATAAACACCAAGCAATTATAATAAACCGTAACAAAAAACGAATTCACTGCCATTGACCAACCAAGACCTTGAGATGAAAATCGAACTTTATTCAAGATTACTTTTAGGTAGCATGTAAAACTCAGACCTTTAAACATTCGAGACATTTTAAAAGCTGCTGTTGCACCTCGACTAGTAAATTGACCGAGAGATAATTCAAGAAAGTAGAGAGGTGTACCGATAAGAAAATAAATACAAAAATACGGAATGAGAAATGCACCTGAAGAAAAGATTTCCATTTAGAATAAAAACAAAACAAAACACTTGACATTCTCCTCTTACCACCGCCGTTTTTAAAAGCTACCAAAAGAAAAAGATCGATCAAAATAAAATCTATTCGGAAAATGAAATTCTTCTTTACCGATATACGGATATCTCCAAACATTTCCAAGACCTAATGTTCATCGAAACGAGAATCAACAATAAAGAAAAACAATGAACGAGAATTATTTATCAATTCTCACCAACGGAACATCCAATTAACGAGAGAATAAATTCAATCGGTCGATCCCATTCTTCTCTTTGCTCTTCCTTATTCTCCGTTGAACAATTCACTTCACATGCATTTTCAATCTTCGTTTCTTTCTTCACAATTCCACGTAGTCGATCGAACATTTCCACGTACTTTCAGAAATTAATCAAATGTCAATCAGACAACACGGCTTTTATACACCTTTAGTTTTATCATTATTCAATCTTTCATCGAAAGATCAAAATTAACTGTTTACTTAATTAATTTTTTCCCTGCAAAAAAAAACGCAACAAGAGTACATCAAGGTCGAATTTTTACCTTTCTGTTTTTCTTTTCGCGCAGGACTTGTCATTTAAAGTAATAAAAAGATAAAACTTCAATTATATCAGATAAGAATTTCTCTCAACAACAAAAAATATGGTTCGAATTTACAAAAATCTTAATCCATCTGAAGTCGTGCATAGATTAATTTTTCAACCGATTGGTACTTATCTCTATCGAACGCCGACTGAAAACGATGATATACTCTCATTAATTCAATATTCATCTCGTTTATCTTCGACAAATGCCTATGTTATTCTATCCGTACGTGTTGATACAGATCAATACGAAATGCCGATTTTAAATTTTCGTTTACCAATCGATGAACAAGAACGAGAAAATATCTTACAAACTGATCGAGATAATCTACCGAATTTAACAAATGAATATGAATGTTCAATGGATAATTTTACGTGGAAAATTCCATCGAATCTTATTCTACGAGGTTATCAATCATTAATGTTAACAAATACACCGACATTCGACAAATTTTTCGAATGTACTATTCAATATTCATCGAAATTACTTCGAACTCAAGCAAAATTATTGAAAACAAATGAACATGAATTTTCTATTATTCAAAATCTTTGCTATTTTCATATTATTTCATTCTATGGTCTCGGTGAAGTCGAAGGTAAACAATGTTTAATCTATGCTGATCAACGTTCAACATTGAAGGATTTTTTTCCACAAATTCAACGCGACAATCATCATTTTATGACTAAATTATTGACAAATTTTGCTTTTCAAATTGCTTCTGGTATGATGTATCTCGAACGAAAGAATATTATTCATCGAAATTTACATGCAGATATTATTCAAATTGATCACAAAGGTTATCTTCGTATAAGTAGTTTTCAATATGCAATCGACAATTCAACAAATCAGATCGATATACAAAATGCACGATTGGATTTTAATAAACGTTCATTACCACCGGAATGTTTGCCAACGTTACCGATAGATAGTCAACGGTCAGATTCATTTATTGATTTAATAGATGAATATTCGAATAAAAGTGATGTTTGGGCATTTGGTTTGATTTTTATGGAATTATTTGTCGAAATGATTTATCCGAATGTATCGGAAAATATCGAAGATTTAATTGAATATGTTAAAGATAAACAGCAAATACATCGAAAACCACATGAATGTCCAAAGAAATTCTATGAAATTTTAACAAATACTTGGAAATATGATTCTAATCAACGAATTTCATTTAAAAAATTGCGTAGTGACATGCTTCATTTACATCAGTCAATATCTTGATGAAATAACTCCAACGAATAAAAACATATAGAATAGCAAAGAAAACAAACACTAACCTTTGTATTTTTATTATGATTCATAGAGTTGTTATGAGTCAATGATGACGAAAGTTTCTCTATTTAAAAAAAAGCAAAATAGTAGTCATGTTTTATATCGAATTACATAATGTCCCCACATGATGACGATGTAGACAATGGAACTCCCTTATCGAACCGTTCGTTTCGTATTCGATCGATGGCTGAAACAGATATTCCAAAAGTTAACGAAATCGAAAAACTCACATATGGAGATCAATCATGGCCACTCGAGGAATTATTCATAGTATTAACTGATCCGATTTATAGTTGTTGGATACTCGAAGATATTAATGATCCGACTTTGATACTGGGTTTCGGTTTTCAACGATATATCGATGATATGTCTCACATAACAAATCTTTGTATACATCCAAATCGACGTTCTGAAGGTCTTGGTGGCCTACTTCTACGTCATATGATTACTCACGCGCAAATTTATGGTGCAATATATGTCACACTCGAAGTGAAGATATCAAATCTCCATGCGTATCATTTGTATGTTAAACATGGCTTTACAATCATCGAATATCTCGAAAAATATTACTCAGAATTCGATGACGGATACCGTATGAATTTACCTATCCAATGAAAACGAATGCGTCTGGGTGTGCATTTATAATATGTCTACTCTTATTTTTCGCCGAAAAAACATGTACGTCTTCGAAATAAACAAAACAAGTCAGTCAAATGTTAGTTAGTTTATCATTCTTTTACCTTGGCTTATAATTTCCGGTTATGAGTTTTTTTTTCTTCGAATAAAAAACTTTCCAACATATGATTCAATTATTCGCAGAATAAGAAGAATGTCCTTTTTCTTTCCTCTTATAAAGTATTGTAAATAAAAAAAAAAAGAATGTACATCGTAACGTAATAGACTTATCGCGGAAAAACTAGAAGGTTTTTTTTCTTTTTCTCCGAGAAAATTGTCTTCTTATAATTTCTTTTTAGAAAAATTGTCTTCATTTCATGCGTACCTCACTGAGAATACAGAACATCTCGTCAGCACTTGTGGATAAAATCCTCATTTGCGAATCGATTGGTACGTATCTTATTCGAAGTCGTACGTCGAACGATGACATACTCTCATCGATTAAATTAACGAACCGAGCGATCCGTCGATCGTATGTTGTCCTCTCGATTCGTGTCGATCCAAAGATTTATCCATGTTCAATTCTACATTATCGGTTGCCATTGATCGACAATGATACATCGAAAACACTCGACATATACAAATCACGAAAGAATCTACCGAAATTAAAACGTGAATTGATCGTTTCAGACACGGATCATCATCATCATTGGGATTTCAATTCGAAAGACATTCGTGCTATGAAATCTTCAGTTAAACAATTCAATGGAAAGAATAATGATGGATTAGCCGAAGGTTATTGGAGAAAAAGTAAACAAACTGAAGAAGTGAAAGTTTTCATCAAACGTTTCAATCGAAATAATGATTCATTTCGAAATGAATTTCATATTCTCAAACAACTTTCCTATTTCCCAATAATCAAATTCTTTGGTAAATATTCGGATCATCAATATAATTATCTTGTTTTCGAACATATCGGTCGAACATTGAAATCAATTAGTCCATTACGACAACCATCGACTCAACTTCTTGTTAGCATAGCCTATCAACTATCCGATGCAATGATATATCTTGAAAAGAAAAATATTGTTCATCGAGATTTAACCGCTGATAATGTTCTCATCGATAATCAGGGTTTAATAAAAATTATTGATTTCGGTCATGCTCTTGAGAAAATCTCGGGCAAAAATAATCTTTGTCAATCGACGACTGTTAAAGGTGAACAACAATTTCAAGTTCGTTTTCTTGCACCTGAATGTATCCGACGAATTGGTGATACTAATCAATCATCATACGTTAGTTTCACATCGAAAAGTGATGTTTGGTCGTTTGGTTTAGTTCTCATTCAATTAATGCTCGATCAACCATGTCAACCGTATCCCAACATAAAGAATGATCTCGATGTTGGAAGATATGTCGTCTGCGATCGTAAAATACATCCACAACCGGTCAATTGTAATCTTGATATTTACTATATTCTTCAGCAATGTTGGGCATATGAACCTCGTGATCGTATTTCATTTCGAGAGATTCGTGATAAAATGAAAATGCTAATGACAATTCTTACTTGATAATTATTTATTCAGACTTCAGATATTGTCTATATAGTGTTTCTTCGTTTTTTCTGTTCGATGTGTCTTTCAATCGTATAGGAAATAAATTCAATTTTGTAAATAAAAATGGTTTGTGTTGTTTTTTGTTTTATTAACAGACTAAAAATAAAAACACACAAGAAGAAAAAAATTTCATTTTTTCGCTGATGTCCGTTTTTTAACGCCAGTTGAATTCGACGTCGATTGAGCTGATGGATTCTGTTTGGTTGAACGTGAATTTGTTTTAACTTTTGTTTTATTCAATATTTCCAATGTATTTCTTATAGCTTTCGAGTCAAATAGGTCCATATTAAAGAATGGTGTATAACGTTTATCACCTGAGCTATCACCTAGTATTTCGAATAGAAATTAATATAATCCTGCTTTTGTTTTGTCTCTCTCTCTCTCTCTTACTTTCAATTATTAAAACATAATACGTATTTCTCGCTGTTAAAAATTGTGATGCATATTCATCTGAATGAGAATTTAACTCTTTTACTTTGCCGTCATTATCAATTAGATCAATAATTTCTATAGAAATAAAAGTTAAATCATCACCATTTTTCTTTTTTTTTATGTGAAAGTTATACCTTCTTGCTGAACACCAATGAGCGGTTTTAAATGATCTAATAAACGTCGACATGATGAGTAGCTGTTTAGTATAATTGATTGATTTTCTTCTAGAGAAAACAATAAAACTATAGTAAATTCTTTTCTTCTCAAATTACCACCATAAATAAATTTAGCAAATGTACAAGCTCCTACAAGAATTTGTTTTTTAATTTCGGCTGTTTTATTGACTGTCGTTATTGAGCTTAATGAAGAGTTTCGTCGAGATGTTTCCATGTCAAATGAAGATTTAAAATTTTTTCTTTTGTTTGCAAATCATTCTCTCTGCACTTTCTCTCTCTTTTTTCTCTTCTTTTTTTTGCATGTGCCTTCAAGCAATCTCTCTACTTCAATGTCACTTTCGTTTCTTTTTTTTTCACAGTTAATGGACTTAATGCTCTAAGAGATACGTAAAAAAATAGAGTAACTACGTGTGTGCGTGTATGTTTTTTAAAGTTGTAACATATACCTTTTATTGTTGACGTTGTTGAATAGACAATTGTTACTAATGGATTAGTATAGATAAACAATGGCAATGAGTCCGAGAGATTCGATGAATCAGCTGTTGATGTTTGATGATAATAATTATTATTATTATTTCGTCGTGATAAAGGTGATGAAATTGTTCGCGAAAAAGCTGAAGTCATGATGAGATGAAGCAAAAAAATACAATGTCGACGGTTTCTTTTCTTTTTTTTCTCCTCTTATATTCTTTATGAATTAAATTGAAACCATAATTTACTGTTGTCATAACAAAATCATCGTTGTACAAAAAGAAAAATCTCAGCATCTACTTGAGGTTCCTTTCATTTTGACAGGACAAGAGGATATTTTTTTTCAAAATGATTTATTTTTTATTATACTATCAAAAGAGAGAACAAAAAAAACAAGACAATGGTAAGTACGTGTCTGACATAGAATAGATAAGAAAAAAAGAGACAAAAAAAATAGAATTATTAATTAATTAATCTGACATTAGATAGAGAAAAGCTAAAACAAATACAGATTTTTGCTGTTTTCGTCGTTTTTTGCACAAACAAAAATCTTGCATTGAATGAAAGATTCGTTTTTTTAGTCTTCATCATCAGCTTCCTGATCAATTTCCATTTGTTCATGATCAGTTGTGATGATTGATAGTTCTTGCTGTTGTTGAAAGTAATTCTCTAATTGTAGAATGAATTTTCGAACGAGTAAACGTTCACGTAATGGATTTTCAGTTCGTCGTTGACGAACACCTAATTTATAAAAATAAATTAATATTTTCTCTCCTTTCGTTTTTCATCACGTACTGAATGTTGGCATTCGTAGTTTTTGGTAGGATAAATAGATCATCATTGCACTTTCTTGATCCATATTTAAATCAATAATGATAGAGATTATTCTATTCTTCAAGGACGAACGAACTCTCTGACAGACAATGAATCAATAATGGCATATCCGACTAGACTAGTTGGCTTATGTCAAAATATTTTTTTATTCGAAAAAGAAAAATTTTCAATTAGGAAAAAACAAAATATTCATTTTTCAAACAAAAACAGATTTCTATTTTGAGTCTTATGATTAATTATGACTAAAGATGTCGTTAGTCTACATGACAAAATAAAGATATGAATTCAAAATTGATTTCAAGCAAACATCACCCTCAAGATTGTGATACTTGAAAATATTCAACAACATCCAATCGAACGATATTTTTTTCAATTTTCAAATGACATAATTATCATTAACAACCATGTGAGTGTGAGAGTTACCAAAAAAACAGACTATTCAAGCGAATCAAATGACTAGCTATCCAATCTCACCTTTCAGTACAAAATATTTGCATATTTATACATAAGATACAATTAGAATGGAGGAAGATTTGACTCGATCAAGAAGTGCACCACCACGAACATCAACTACTCGTGCAACACTTTCGCTTGGTAATCAAGATTTCAATGCGCATACTGGCGCACAAATCTTAAACAACAATGGCTCAATATCTAGATCGACTGAAAACATTCCAACATTTTTTATTTGGTCAATTTTAAATCTGATTTTTGTTCCAATGGGTATTCTTTGTTGTTTCTTTTCGCATAAAGTCAGTCAATTTAAAATGCAAAATCGCTATGAAAAAGCGAGAAAATGGTCGAAACGAACGTTTGTTGCAAATATTATATCAACTCTACTAATGATCGGTATTATTATTACAATTGTTATGTTACGCTATGATTATAAACAACAATGGTCAGATCCATATGGAAATCAAACACAAACAACACCTGTTTATATACCGTGGCAACCAGGACGTTAAACAGAAGAAACAAACAAACAAACAATTGTCTTTTTATTTTGCTTTCGTTTTCATTTTTATATTTTTCTAAATGATTTAAACAACATCCATATGCCATAGCACATAATTGTCATTGAAATAAACATGCCAATCATTGGATCAAGAAACCAAACATTCGGATATGAATTATATATTGCAATACTAATCGCAACTGAGAGTGCCATGAATGCTGAAATAAATGTATTGAATGCATCCGAATAAGCTGATATAGCTTGAAGTCGTTTGGCAACGAAATATTTGCCTGTTGCTAAACAGAAAAAGACTAATGTTTGAATGAGTACAGCAATGGCTAAATATTGATTTGATATTGGATGAATTTGATGACGAATATCTTGAATTGAATCAATAAAAACACCGAAGCCCGAAATGAAAAACAAGACAGCTAAGATTCTTAAAACATAGATTTCTTTGCGTTCTTGTTCGCGTGAACTAATAAATCGCCAGATAATCGTAAGAAATGCAAGAACATCAAGAATCGTATCAATAGCATAGCCAAGTGCTGATGTTGATCGTTCTTCGATAGCTAAGAAAAATGTAATCACACCACAAACACTGCTAACAACAACCGAAACAATATTTAATGTAATTAAAGCATGTCGAGTTGTTGTTTCATCTTGATTTGATGATGCGAATAGATCGAGATTTTCATTATTTGATGTTGTAACAACGATGAATTTAGGTGCAGGAGTATCGTCATCGAATCGTTCGTACCGAGCCATTGATGAATGCGAGTAGATATTAATCTTTCAATTGTTTGTTTTTCGATTGAACGCGACGAGAACGAGAAGGAGAAAGGATGAGATGATTATATAAAATAGAAAAAAAGAACTATTTTAGAATTTTTTTTGTCGATCTACGCACACATTTTCTCTCTCTCTCTCCTGGAAATAGGCGAGATTTTTTTTCTTTCTTTTTCCGCTGCCGACTTTTCTCACGACTCGAGAAAAATACAGGTGAATGAATCTGATAAAATAGCAACTAAATTAAATACTTAAACCTCTTTATTTTGCACACATACACTTTTTTTTCTACTTGAATAACAAGAAAAAAAAACGCGACGGTGCAAGTTTTCTCGACGTCTAATCTGATACCAATGAGACATATGTCTGCATAATATGTTATCTTAAATTGACATTTGCTTTGTCTCTCTAGCGAGTAGTTCTGCATTTTTTTTTCGATGTCTACTTAGTTCATAATAAAATAAAGAGCGTGTCGAAGCGTGTTTTCTTTTGTCAGACGATTAATTATAGAGAAAAAAATATATATTCTCCTCCTACGAAAAACTCACAGAATATAAGAAACACTTTTTTTCTGCATATGTGTGCGTGTGCACTGTGGAATATGTTCGAAAACCTAAGATTGTCTGAATAATATAAAGCAAGAATCAATGTCAATATTAATTAATTTCAACAAACAACTGACTGTTTCCATTTCCATTGATAATATTTAACAAATAGAATAATAAATGAGAGTCTTTCTATTATCAATATTGAAACTCTAAGAAGAAAACGAGAGATTATCTATTTAATTAAAAGAAATGTGAACAAACTTTTCTTATTTCATTTCCTATTGAACAGCAGACTTAAAGGTTAGAAAATAGGTCGTTTCAATCAAATTCGATATCAACAGTTGTCAGTTTGAACGAAATAAAGGTCATTGGTTAATTATCTCAAGTATTCTTATTAACCTACACTGTTCTTAATTGAATAATATTTCAAAAGAAAATTTGTCAGACCTTCAAGTTGACATATACGCATTCATTTTCTGCTTCTTATTCTACTTCTACTTCTACTTCTTTTCTGCTAATTTTTTCTTCTTCTTCTTCTTTTTCTTCTTTTTTTCTTCTCTTGTAGTTACTTACTATTCTCTCGAAGCAACAGGCATTTATACATAATATATCTCTATCGTTAACATCAACACTCAAACATGCCTGTTGATAAGAGAAAGTTATTGAATAATTCAAATTATCAAACATGCCTTTTCTCGTCAATGTATTTTTCTATTCAAACATTCTATGTTCTCTTGATTTTAATATCAATTTCATGGAATGCATATAATACACACCAGTATCGTTTATTAGCTGAACGTCAAATGAAATTAGAAACAATCCTAAATGATTTATTACCTTCATCATCAACAATCGTTCATATTGAACATGAACAAACGAGAATTGAACAATGGTTTAATAAAATCTATGATTTTATTGACAAACTTGTCTCGAAAGAAGAAACGAAACAAATCGAAGCAACAACAAAACCACCGGTAGAGAATATTTTTGATAGATTTTTGATTGTTGTTGAATTTCTTTGAAGATTATTGAACGACATCGACGATATATTCAAGAATCTTCGATGACTAATTGTGCTTGTCCTCCAGGTAGATGAGAGACATTTTCTTTTTTTTTCTCTATCGAAAGGAAAACTTAATTAACTGTTATTTTAGGTCTTAAAGGCGAAAAAGTTTGTTATGAAATTTGCGAATTTCTCTCTTTTGTATTTCTTCAATCGTTTATATTTTTATAGGGCGAACGAGGTTTTGCAGGATTTCCGGTAGGAAAAAAATGTTTCGACAAAAAGAATGTATTAAGAAAAGTACTTTTAGGGGGAATTGGGACCAAAAGGAGAACGTGGTCATCCAGGGTCGATTGTTTGGAATGGCATCAAAGTAAAAATTCGATGAAACAATAATGATTGATCGAAAATATGTGTGTGTATTCAGGGTGAAAAGGGCGAACCAGGGCAAGGTGATAATAGTTTGTCATCAGCTCAGATTAGATCAGTTCAAGGACCACCAGGACCACCGGGTCCACCTGGACCGAAAGGCGATATGGGACCTAGTGGATATAATGACAATATCAAAGTTGGACCACCTGGGCAGGATGTAAGTGGATGTTTTATTTGATTGTTCTGACTTTTTTGTTTGTTCTTTCTTTCTTTTCTTTTTGATAGGGTTTACCAGGCGAAAAGGTTCGTATGCATGTCATGAGTAAACGAGGAGGCCTTCGTTTGTTTGATTAAGGATTAGAGAGAAAGAAACATTAGCTTGCTTAGAATCAAGGTTCACTTCTTCTTTTTTTTTCTTTTGTGAATAAGCCTATTAGAGTGTGAAAACTACTCGAGGCAAGGTGAATAAAGTTATTGAAAAATAAAAATCTCGTTTTTTTGTTCTAATTTAGGGCAGTCGCGGTGAGCCAGGAATTCAAGTATGCACTTTGATGAACAAAAAAGAATCTGTCTATTCATAAGTAAACTTTGTTTTTTTCTAGGGACCAGTGGGAGAAAAAGGCGATCGAGTAATTGAAATCCTACTTGAGATTGTCGAACATTTTCGATTGTTTGATTGTTGATTTAGGGTGACGAAGGTAAACGAGGTTTTCGCGGTCGTCCTGGTCCTCCTGGACCAGCTGGCATGGACGCATTACCTTGTCCACGTGAATTATTACTCAATTTCGATAATACATGTAATACTTGTTGTAAAAAACCTTAGTTTCTATATATTTTCTTTTCCGGTGTTTGCTTGTCAAGATTTTAAATAGAGAAAAAAAAGCCAATTCTTCTTTTTTTTTGTCTGTATTTTTTTTCTGCTTGATTTGAAAAATAAATGAATTGAAGTTCGAATCGTTTTACTGACGTTGAAGTGCGTCGGAAGCAGGAGTCGAATTGTCAGTTGATTCTTCAATTTCGAATCGAGCATTATCAATGCCATGCAATTCCTGATTACCCTCTTCTTCCTCTTCACGTTCATGATATTCATATTTCTCGCCATGCCATTCCGAATCAGCTACACCTCCTTGACTTTCTAATTCCTTAATCACATCTTCAGCATTCGTTTCTATTGCCCATGCTAAAGGCGTATTACCATCACGATCCTCGATAAAAATCAAAATCATCTTAACTGACTTTAAAATGTTTACATACTTTGATATTAATATCAGCTTTATATTTTAAAAGTAGTCGAACAAATTCAATGAAATTATGTCCTGCAGCAATATGCAATGGACTCCAACCTGATTGATCGAGTTTATTAATCGGTATTTTGCCCTTTTCGATAAGAACTCGAGCAACATCGATTAGATTATCATCAGCAGCAAAATGTAATAAATGACATTGTGGAGTATTTTCGTCGAATGAAGTATATTCATCGGACGGATTTGCTTGTGCACCTTGATCGATTAAGATTTCGATTAATTCTATGAATTTCAATTTGAACAACAAAAAAAACAGTCGAGAAAAGAAAAAAAAGCCTGATTACCGGCATCATGAAAAGCCATTGCTGATGCGATCAGATCCATTCCTTTATTGGAATCACAATCGATTTTAGCACCATGTTTTAGAAGAACTTTCACATTTTCTTTACTACCACGATTGACGGCTGTCATCAATGGTGTCCATTGAAGACCATCTCGCATTTCTATATCATCGACATAATCGACCAATAGAGTTAACAAATCAGGATTATCTAAATGGTACAAAATAATATAAAATCGAGTTTTCTTTAAATTGAATAAATTTCACCTTGCCAAGTTGCATAATGAAATACCGTACATTGATTTTCATGTCCCGGTACTAATGCTTGACATAGAGTTCGTCTTTGTTCAATAGTTAAATCTTTGATTAACGTTCGAACAGCTTCAATGTCTTGATTTTCAATAGCATTGGCCATCAATTGTTCTTTACTCGACGACGTACCCATTCTTTTTCTGCTTACTCAATCAATGAGACGAAGATGATCATATGCATATGCATATACGCGCATTTATTCATGATTCAGTATTACGCATTGATGCACATCGTAAACGATTTTTCTTCTCCTTTCACTTCGAATACAATCGTTATTAATCATCAGATTACTAGAGTTAAAATTCAAAAAAAAGCTCCTTAGTCAGTTATTTATTAGATTAGAAAAAAAAGAAAAAAAAAGAGAGATGAAAGTCAATTCTTCAATGAATAATATTGATCTTCATCGCTGCCACGATAGTTTGCAATCGATGAGATGATATTCGATGTGATACCAAGACGATCCTGAAAAAACAGGAAACAAAGAATTTTATTTTACTATCGAGTGAATTTATTTCTACTTGAATAAGTCCGCCGACTTGTGTCTTTTTTCTCGATGCATCGGTTTCTTGAGATTGAACATCGAGATTTTGAACGATTGAATAGAATGTTTGTAAATCATTTCGACAACGTTCAACACGAGCAGTTAATTCAACAAGAAAATGTTCGCATCGAATTCTCGGCTGTCGACTCTACAAAACAAAAACGAAACAATTCGAAATTCATTTGAATTTCCTCTCTCTCTCATTTACAAATTTAATATTTTCTAAATCTCGACAAATTAATTCGAGAACATCATCGATTAGTTTGACATTCTTTTCAATGTCCAATAAACGTCGAAAATGGTCATCTTCTTTGCCCGATAACTAAATAAATCGTATTCAATTACGACAACAAACTTTTCAACAAAAAAGGATCTCAAACTTTTTGTCCAATTAAAACAATATGATTTCCATTGAAAATGCCGAATTTTTCTAATTCTCTATCTGGCGATTGATGTAAACGTTGTCCTAAGCCAAAAATAAAATCGTTCACACATTATACAAATTCATCGATTGTCTACCTCGAAATATTAACTGTTGATTCATCAATGTAACTCGAGATTTTTTCTCGACTTCTTCCATCAAGTCCTTGACTATCGGTGGTCGTTCCAAATGCAAATGAATATCATATCGATCCGAACCTTTTCAATAGTATTAGAATGAACCTTGTCTAGTTTACGCATCTACTCATCAATCTTACCATGAGCAACTTCGACATGTAAAATATAGAATCGACTTCTAATCTCCGAGTTCGACATTGTTTGTGTGGAGATTTGTAAAATGATTTAATTGTTTATAACCATTTGAAACAAAGTTTCTATGGCAATTGATGGGATTTCTTGCTTTCGTTCCAGATGACGCTGTCTACTTGAAAAAGAAAAGGAGAAAACGGTTCTTCATCGTTTTTTTTGCTTTATTTTTAAATAAGAATCGAAGAAGAAAAGAAATACTTGAAATCGATATTTAATTATTTGATCTCAACATACGCCTGATTCGCTTTCGAGATTGGCCTTTTTGTTTATATTTGTTCTGTCTCGATTCTTTTCATTTTTTTTTCTTTGATTTTCTTTTCTTTTTAACGACAAAAACAAAATCTTAATGGCGCAAGTACGTCGTCCTGCGCATTATCGTTCTCCGCCAGCTCGCCAAATACCTCGTTTGCCAAATCCGGTTCGAATTCAACCTCAAGAACGAATTAAAATCCGTCGACGAAGTATATCTTTACACGGAAAACTCATTGATAATCAATCATTACTTAGTCTTGCTTCATCATCCGAACATAAAACTTCTAACGTTCGATAGATTTTACAAATCAATTGTAATTGAACTCTCGTTTTTAGATTGAAGAATCTCAATTATTCGAAGACGAAATTCTTCAACGAAAGCATTTACCTGTCTACGCACAATTTCCTTTTGACCCAGCTGTAAGTCAAAGAAAAAAAAGAAAGAACACAAAAAAAAATATATAAATCTCAAAATTTTATTGCTTACCGTCCTTTATTTTATTAATAATCTAATACAAAGAAAATAAATACGATTATATTTTGATAGCATGAGCAATTGCATTCTCATTGACAATGACGACAATTTCAACAAAAAGAAACAGCACGTTCTTTGACGTGATTTTATCAAGGAACATAGAGACACGGAGAGACGAGAAATAAAAAGTTTTCTCTTTTTTGTGCTTTCTTAACATTACAATTTGCATATTTGATTCTGGTATTTTTATTTCTATTTTTGCAAAGTTTTTGCCACAACCAATGGATATCAATGTGGAAGATAATATTCATAAACTTCGACTTCGATTAATTGATTCGGTTGAGTTTTAATTAGTTTTTTTAAAAATATATAGTTGTTCTATATTCTAGGAACTTAAACATCAACGTCGAAGTACAGAAGACTATATTAAACGGACGCGTATGATCTGATTTTGAATTAAAATTAGAAAAGAAGAAGCTTTCTTTTTTTGGGGGGATTTAGAACGATTTGGAATGGAGAATGACCTGGTGAATTCAGAACGAGATTTTGACTTACGACGATTTCAGGTAAATGTTTTAGGAAAAAAAACAATGACGTTTTGACTTTTTAAATGTCAATAAAAATAAAAGGAACCGCTCGGTCAACGTCGTCAATCAACTCATACACCATCAGGGCGGTTATTAATGCAACCATTAGCCGGTTTGATTGAGATTTTCAATCGAATCTCAAACAGAAACATTCTCGTTGAGTTTAGAAGATAGTATTTATACAACAACGAATATTGATGATATCATTGATTCAATGGCTCGACGACATTTAGCTCATCGACGACATAATGTTAGTTTATTTTCTTTGAAAAAAAAACAACAAAAGGTTCATTATTCAGCATGGTACCGATCGTCAACGACACAGTAATCCTTATCAATCCGGTTCATATATTGGTACGATGAAATGAAGAGTCTGTTGTCATGATTTTGATTCTAGAAATGATAGGTCCTAGTCGACGATCAGCTGGAAACGAGTGCGAACGATGTATACTAGAAAGTCGATCATCGAGAAATTATGCTGATCGAGGTTCTTTTTTTTAAAAAAAAAAAAGAAAAACTCATCTCTCTTTTTATTTCAAAGATCTTCAACATATGCTTCGCTCTCGAATGGATTATTACAATCGAATTCAACCTAATCATGATAATGTTCGTTCGTTTTTTTCCTCTCCTCTTCGCATAATTTTGTCTTCGTAATTTAGTTCAATTCACAACCGAAACTACCGCCGATCCCATCAGGATTGAACACAAATCGATCGAATCAACTCAAGTAGATTATCATTGAGAGTAATAATAGCAAACAAAAACAACTTTTTTTTCGTAAGTGGTGCCTTGAAACAATCGGAAGAGTTAATTGCTCTGCCAAGTGATATCTATCTCAGTGCACGATCGAATAATAATCTACAACTAACTTATCGAGCAACGAACGAAAATACAAATGGTAAAAATTGAATCGAAATGCTTTCATTGATGAGTTTTTTGTTTATTGATGCGAAGGTCATGATGGATTTTTTGCTGAACCATTGAGTCACCCAAAAAAGAAGATGAAATTCGGAGAAAATCGATTGAAAAAATTCGGACTCGCAGTTGTTTTTCTCATGGCTATTAAAAATCAAGCAAATCGAAATCGTTCGGTAAGAATATTCGCAAAACTGCATTTCAATTTATCAATTTTTCATTGATAAAGAATCGTTTGTTTCGATCAGCCAGCGTTGTTATTCATAAGATTCGTTTACAAGAAATCATCGTCGGTCTACATCGAGTTTATCTCGAACCCGACGGGCCAATATTCAACGCACTTATTCGATCGATTTCTCAGCCGATTCCACTCGAACATGCCCTTGATCCGTCATCGCAAAACTATCACGATGCTGCGAAAATCATTGGAATTGCAGTGAAAAATATCATGTCGAAACTTCTCGATTTTATGGTAATATGACTTCTTGAAGTAAATTGTGAATGTCTACTTTTGTTTTGTATTCAAAGCCAAAAGACGGAGTACTTGGCACGGGTAAAAATTCAGCGATTTCAGCTTTAATTCAAGATGGAAATACTTTTCCCGAGAAATATTTTTGGGAATGTGAACGTGTATGAATAAATTGTTTTTCTGTTAAAAACAAAAAGAATACTTTTGTATTTTGTCTTTTCTTCAGCAATGCTTGCAATTCAATCGATCAAAAGTAGTGAATGTAACTAAACAACAAGCAATACTTTTACTTATCGGTGTATTCATCTTTCGAGGACTTGTTACAACAGTAAACAAAATACGAATTTTGCAAGTAAAACATTTTGACTTTTGTAAATTCTCTAGTTATTACTGAAACCTGTTAAATATCGTTTAATTCTCGGTCAATTACCACCACAACAAGCGATTTCATTGAAAATTCTCGCATCAACTATTCTCTATCTTGGTCGACGGGTTGCAGGAGAACCATTTCATCCTCTAGTATGTCGACTAACCGGAGAAATAAAAACGAAACTTTTTCATTTTGTTTCCTTTTTCGAATCTTTCAACTAGCCTTTACCAAACGAATGGCAATTGTCGTTATATTCCGACGTTGATATTCAACCGATAGTTCAACATTCTGAAATCCGATCAATTATTGATCTTTGTGAAGTAAATTGTCAATTTGTTATTATTTATTGATGAATTTTTTTCTTTTGTTTATTAAGCAATCATTACGTATGTGGTGTGAAGAATTTATTCGACGAATTGACAATAGTTTCGATCGAGAATTACGTTCATAAATAACTAATTCTTTTCAAATAAAAATAAAAAGAAAGAAAAATGTTTTTTTTCTGTTCCTTTGTTCTCCTTGTCAAGGTCAAGCATAGATTAGTCAAGGAAAAATGAAAACGAATCTTTAGGGAAATCGCGCATTTCTTCTTTCGATTAGTATTCCTTCCATCGCTGTCTGATTGTTTTATACATGCGAAAAATGAAAATTTCATTTACTCATTAATCTCTAGTGATTAGTATTCAATGAATTTTGTTTTTTTTTTCTTTATGTTGTTAGCATTGATGTTTGCATTTATGCGATTGTAAAATGAAAACAAGTGTAGATTTGAAAAAAAAGGAAAAAAAAGAGAGAGAGAAAAAGAAAACAAATCACAATGATTAACAATAGAAAAGAAAGTAGATAGGATTTATATATATATATGCGTGTGAAATTAAAGCTATAGAGGACGGCATTCACATATAAAAAAGTCTTTGGTTTTTGTTTGTTTTTTTTTCTTAGGGCACTTTAATAATAAATAGAAAAGTTTGTTTTTTTTAAGAAACAACTTCGGTTAATACTGTTCGAGATGATTGAGTACGAGATGATGCTTGTTGTTCATTGGCATTATCGATTGTACTCGTACTGTTATTTATCGGTGATGTATTGTCACTATTGATTTTCATTTCCATTTCTTCTGCAACAATAAAAATAGATATATATTTATTTTGTTTCTATTTGAATTTAATTCAAATATAACAAAACAACATGACATGCAAAACTAATATCAATGGAGTGCAAAAATGGAGAAAAGGAGGATATATACGTATATATATATATATAATCTACAAACTTACAAGTTGATTATGAATTTTTTCTTTTAGAATATTTATGTATATACTGTTTTTTTAATCATCACAGTAGATGGTCTTCTACAAAAAGATGAATTTACTAATCAATATATCAGATTTTCTCCTTTTTGCATCTCCTCAATTCAAAAAATCAAATCATACGGGTCAAAAACAAATCATAATCGTGCATAATCATCCAACAAGAAAAAAAAACGAGCAACTTCATTTCGTACCTCGAATATGTCCGAAATCCGATATTATATATCTGCATTCTATTTATTATGTTTTTTTTTCTCTTTCAGTAGAATTTAAACTCTAGCCACCGGATGGCTACTAACTCTCGGACTCGGTTGAATCATTGGTATACGTTCTTCATCAGCACGTCCTATGATTAATAAGCAAAAATAAGACAAAATTTGTTTGCGTTAAACGGAGACGTCTTAATCGTCCGGAAGAAAACAAAATGGATTGTTATTTTAAATAATAGCATATTAATAGCAAAAGAAGAAGAAGATGATGATGATGAATATAAACATTAGCAGATGTCGAGAGAAGATCACTTTTAATCTTAGTCAAGGAGAAGACATTAAGATAAACTCATTAAAAAAGAAAGAACATTAATATCAATTAAATACCTTCGAAAAATGTTTGCAAATTATTGGTGACTAAAGTGTAAAAATGAAATATCTACTAATCTCATCAAAAAAATATCGAAGTATTATATTATTCGATAGGAAATAAATAAATCTTGAGCATAATCAAATGAAAGTCAAACATACCTATTCGATTATGTATAATATTATTTTCAGTCATACCAAGTTTAGCAGCCATACCACCACCACCACTTTGTTTAATAACATTTTTCTTCGGTCCACCACCAGGTAGTGCACTTGGATCTATACCAAGTTTATTCAGTCCACCTCCACCGGGTCCTCCGCCGCCACCGCCGCCTCCTGGCCCTCCTCCACCACCACCACCAGGTCCGCCAGGACCTCGTGCTGGTCGTACAGGTTCAACGGCCATAACTCGTCGACGTTTCTTCGGCAGTTTCGAACGTGCTTGTGTATGTGAATAATACATTGCAAAATTTGCCACAATAACAGGCACGGGCAATGCAATGGTTAACACACCTGTCAATGCGCATAAACCGCCGACCATCATGCCAACGTACGTTTTCGGCACCATATCACCGTAGCCAACAGTTGTCATTGTTACAATTGACCACCAAAGTCCAACAGGTATCGATGTAAAATCATTCTCAGGATTTTTCTGTAAACGTTCAGCATAGTAAATCAATGAAGCAAATATGACAATAAATAGAACAAGAAAAAATATAAGTAACATTAGTTCACGCATCGACGCCGTAAATGTATGTATGAGAATTTTCAAGCCACCATAGTGCCTTGTCAATTTAAATAAACGAAATATACGTGTTATGGAAAAGAATTCAAATAGATCAGTATTTGTTAATGATTCGGGCAGAAATTTATTGAATAATATATCGAGATAGAACGATAATGTTGCAAGAAAATCAATGATATTTACAGGTGATTTAACAAAGCCCCATTTTTTCGGCGAAACAATAAAACGTATGATAATTTCAAATGTAAACCACACTGAAAACAAAGTGTTCAATGAATGAAAAACAAATCGATCGAATCTTTTGAGTTTTTACCATTGCAAACAATTTCAATATATTGAAATGCTTCGTGTGCTTCGGTTTTTTCTTTATGCAGAGTAAAGGTTGGAGTTGAATTTGTGAAATTATTCGGGATTAATTTTATTGTTGGTACACGCATTGTCGGATGAGTTTTTAAACAAAAGGAAATAATTGAAACAAGTATGAAAAATATTGAAACAACTTGAATAGCCTAGAAACAAATCGAACGATGTTTTTTTTTATTCCATTATGCGTATATTTATTTTACTTTAGCAGCACTACTTGAATAAGGTTCTTCGAATAATTGCCAAATACGTGGTTGAATTCGTTTAAACCATGGCAATGTTTTCATATATTCTTGTAGATTCATATTCTTATGACGAATTGTTGGATCATAATCCCAGCCGAATTTATGTGGAATTTCTTCTTCAGTTATTGGTTCGGCATCAAGGTCTAAACGATCAAGACCAACAAGAACGTCTTGTGTGTCTCTGTGAAAAAAAAACATGAGACTGTTAGATTTTTGTTTGTCTTCAATGAAATTAATCTACCGATGTGTTGTATAAGTCATCCAACAACATGGCTCAACTTGATTGGCATCAAGTCCCCAATATTCCAATTCGGTTTCGAATAGTGGACCGCACACATCTGTTGGATAATGTAATTTACCCGTTCGATAATAATTGAGTATTTGTGCGAATACACCTGGATGTCGATCGAAATAGAATTCATTTAGAACTGAATCATAATTCGAAAGTGCTTCAGTAAGACGAGAAAGTCGTGTAGCTGGAATTTTTTTCAATGTTGCTTTATCTAATCAATTAACAACATGAATTAATCAAAGCAAAACAAAAAAAATCATAATTAACGTACAAGTTTCATGGCGTATACCGCCAACATTTAGAATAACCCGATTATCGGCATCGGCCATGCGATAAACGTTAACAACTATCAAGAAATTTTCACAGAGCACATCGATTCTATTCTGACGAATTTCTAGCAAATAGAAGAACTTGATATCTTCATACATATAGTTTAAATGTGTGCTTTGACATGTACGGCACCGGTCAATAACGACACATCTGAAATAGAAAGAAATAAGTATGATTAAAATTGTTTTGATGTAAATGCACATGATCGATGATGACAAGAGAAAACGAGCGGAAATATTTCGCTTTCTTCAATCTCGTGAATTAATCGCGATCACGTATTTTATCTAAATGTCAATAGAAGAAAATCGATTGCTGTCGTTTCAATTAGAAAAGATCTTCATCGACAAATAGATGCTATGATCTTCTCTTGAGGTTAACTGTCGGAAAGAATAATCATTCAAAATCTCGAAGAGATCTATTCGACATATTCAATTTTGCTGAGTCGTTCGCTTCTTTTTGTTCTTTTTCTTCTTCCTCTCTCTCTCTCTATCTCGCTCTTTCTCAATTGTTGTTATATCGCTAGGTTGTCTAGAGATTTTCTCTACGTCTTTCAATTGATGACAGTCAAATCAAAAAGCCATCTAACATTCGTTTTTTTTTGTATGTGTGAAAAAGATCATCAGTCTTTGTTAAGACAGAGAAAGATGGAGTGTCACAAATGACAGGTCCATATTGATGATTTTCTTCTTCGTCTCTCTGAAAATGTCTATCGTTTTTTTTATCTCAGCACAGAACTTAATCAAATTTGTTCCGTTTTTCAACAGATTTCATATTTCTTTATTTACTAACAACTTACCTTACCAATATAATTATAATATTTGCTTGCAGGCAAACACACACATTTTTCTCTTGGTTTCTCTGCTGCTACTCGTGTCTGTGTATGTTCAATCTAATCAAGTGGAATTGATAGTGGCACACATATATCCAAGCACGGATAAAAAGAAAAAAAGGGGAAGACGAAGAACAAGGAGGAAAAAGCTAGCGAAGCAACAAAAGAGCAGAACAACGAAAATAAAAGAGATTAAATCGTTGACGTGTATGTTGTGACTGGGAAAGCTTGATGTAGTTTTCTTTTTTCTTCTTTTTGCTTATATAACCCTTATATGCGTGCACACACACACACACACACACACACACAGACAGACATACATACATACATACACACACATACAAAGCCAGAAGAAGAGAAGAAAGAAAACTTGATGTCATTGAGAGATGTACGCTATATAGAGACGATAATGAAGAAAAAACTCTTTTCCGTTTAATCAGGTGGAAACAAATAGAATCATTATTTGTAATTGACGTCTGACTTTTAAGTACTTAAGAAGAAAAAAGGATGATCTGTCTTAGTTTGTTACAGTGGAATTAACTAGAAAAGCCAATTAAATTAAAATAATATACGTATATATATATACTTAAAAATAAAGAAGAAGAACTAAATGTACAACAACAACACAAACGATCAGTAAACATCTGTCATTACTTCGAATGGTTAGCTAATTTGAAAAGCATATAGATGAAAGCTCGTTACGTGTTCGATTGCAAGAAGATATGTGGAAATGACAAACAGCAGTTCGATTAATGTCAAACGATGATGCTCGGTGGCACATCTCTCGCTGTGGTTAACACACACTTTAATAGACATCGACGGGCGGAAAAATTGCATATGAAACGCTGCTAAAGCAAAAGAAGAATAAGAATAAGAATAAGAAGGAGCAAAACGACGAAAGACAAACTCGAGCAGAAACAAACATAATCGAGAACAAATTCTGTACAGATCTAATAATATTATAAAGAAGAAAAAACAAAACAAAAAAAAGAAGAAAGATATATTGAGACGACTGTTTCAGAATAGTATTAACAGTTCGACATATGCAATATTCTTTCGTTGTCATCATTAAATAAGAAAGAAAGAAACAAATAAGGACAATGGGAATGATTCAGCATTTTGCCCGTCGATTTTCTTCTTTTTTATGCTATTTTGAGTTATACATTTATATTCCGTGCATACACATAGCGTGCCCAACTTACTCACTTGAGCATTTGCGGTCGTCATGTTGTAACAAAATGCGCAAGTCTCTCGTTTTCTTCTTCTTCTTCTTTTTTCCCTATTTTCATTTACTCTCCTGTTCACCATCACGATTTTGGCATGCTAACTGTGTATATGCGAGAAGAAGAAGAAGAAAAAGAAGAAGAGTATTTTATTACGATTACGATTGCTTTTCTCTTTCAAGCCTAGCATTCACCCTCTCTCAAACACATGTTTTCCTTAGTCCAAACCTAATGTAAGCTGTAGAACCAGTGATGATTGTGATGGAAAAGCAACGGAAAAGAAATTTTCCTTCTTCTCCTTCTGCTGCTGCTGCTTCGTTTTTTCCTCTCCTCCATGTTCTGTTATTCTCTTTCTCTTTGCTGTAGTTACAGATGCTAACAAATTGTAGCAGCAAAAGAAGAATGCATACATTCCGAACGCGAGAGGGAGAGAGAGAGAGAGAGAGAGCGAGAACCAAAAGATAAAGTTTCCTTTGTTCATCGATAAAAAACGCGTTTTTCTTTTCGCTTGTCAATGAAAGAAAAAAGAAAAGAAAGCTTAATGTAGATGATTTCCCGTGTTAGTTTCAATATCATCATTGTTGTAAATGATTTTATTTAAAAACAAAACAAAACAAAACAAAAAAGAAAGTTTTATTAATTAAATTGTGTTTCATGAGAATATAGAAATATCATTGTTTATCGAATACATAAAACAAGAGAGAGAGACTACTGAATGAATTTTGTTTACTGATGCATCATTAACTAGAAACAGAGAGCAAAAAAGAAAAGAAAAATCTTTCTTGCCGTTTCGAAATGAAGATGAATCGAGAGGCTCATCGATTTTGATATTATTTAATCAAATCGAAGAGAATTAGTAATTCAATTTATTGAATACGTGTACGATATTCATTAGGATTTCGTCGTGTTGGCTCGATTTCTTCCGATGGAATAAATATTTGCATTTTCTTATTTAGTCAAAAAAAAATAGAAAAATATCAAAAGTCAATCTCTAAGGTTGAAATACAAAACCTTACTTGTGTTTCATATACATTTCTTGGTTGAATATCTATCTGTTGATTTCGATTATCTAATGATATCGTATTTCGATGACGTTGCCAAAGAAGACATAGAAATACAATTGTGATTATCGAAGCTATGAACAGAAAACCACTAAGAACTACTAATACAATCCAATAAGCGTCAAATTGATTGATAAGCGACGAATCATAAAATGGCATAGTCAAAACGAATGATGTACGTTTTAGTTTTTCGTCTTGAGAGAGAGAGAGATCTAGTGCGAGGAGATGACATACAAAATGCTTCTTAATCCATTTGATTAATCAATGTTGGATATATCGAAGCAAGGTAAATAGATTTTATCAATTCATCCTCTTCTTTCGTCACATTGACATTTACAATAACAAGTAACCGAGAAGAAGAAAAAATTAATCAAATTTTAGTTTGCGATTTTATATAAGCCGATTGTGTTGGATAAACTGAAATTTTATTTGGCTCTTGAAACAATTTTTTGAATTGCATCAAAGAAGAAATGAAATGAGACTAACATAACAAATTTTTCTCTAAGGTCATACGTACGAACCCATATTAACAGGCGATTAGACCTCTATTATATGTACGTTCGATCTTTGTTGTTTTTTTCCTGTTCTGTACGTGTTATCGTACCCTTTAAAAACAGTAAGAGAAAAACACAAACCACCACGTGTTTTTTCCCTTGTTATTGAAGGTATTCATCGGCATAAGTTATATATACCTAGAGGAAGAAAGTAGGCTACCGAAAATCTCAACCTTCGAAAATATCATCGATAAAATGACGTCAACGGACGAAGAAGAAGCATTAATCAATACTAATAATTCAGTTGAAAACGTTCTCGAACGACCTCAATCTCGTTTATGGCGTTTATTTCATGGTACACATTATATGATCGGTGGTCTTACATTCGTCAGTGGATCATGCATGTATTTTCCATCCGTTTATAATACCTATTCATCAGCATTTTCTATTGGTGGTTGGTTGTTTACAATCGGTTCGTTTTTTTTTCTTCTTGCCGATCTACAAGAATGGTGGTACTATCGAGTTGGCTGTTGCTTTGATCGTAAATATCTAGACATATTCGAACAACAAAATTCATTAGCATTTCGTCATGATTCAACAACGTTACAAGGCCGATATGAACGTGCTGAAGTTGGCATTAATTTTTTCGTTTCAGCTTGTGGTTCAGCACTTTATCTCGCCGGTTCTATACTGTTCATTCCTTTTTTTGACCAAGAATTAGTTCTTGGCGAATGGTTTTTTATTATCGGTTCAACGTTTATCTACGTATCTCAAGCATGGAAAGTCTATCGTTCAGGTTGTTCGCCGACTCCCGATCGCCGATTTTCATTCGCCAATTATCTCAATGATTTGCCTGCATTGGGTGTCGATGGTTTCGCTGGTATCGGCGGCGTTTTCTATTTTTTCGGTACAATTGTCTTTCTTCCATCGATAAGTCAAGCGGTTGCTGCAGCTGTCTTATTCGTTTGCGGTGGAACATGTTTTACTTTGTCCGGTTTCTTTCTTCAATACCGTCATCATTGTGTTCCGCACAATTGAACATT
>ERZ781399.793-NODE-793-length-31557-cov-3.912450_pt1 | contig 31557 bp, 37 predicted proteins | sample MGYA00511014_ERZ781399 | MGnify/ENA primary metagenome ERZ781399 (study PRJEB29847, sample SAMN06458254) | wastewater metagenome | isolation source: Wastewater bioreactor | place: South Africa: Cape Town | study: EMG produced TPA metagenomics assembly of the...
TCGGTAGTTCGCTTACTAAAACGTGAAAATACAGATTGCAATAGTCGATATCATAGATGTAAACGAACGAAGTCGGGTAAGTCCGTTCGAATACGATGGTGATGATGGTAATGATTCTTCAAATGCGTTATTAGCATTGAATAAACGTTGTTTTGAATCGATGAGTTTCAAGGATGAATTGAAAAATTTTGCCAATGTCGAAATTGTTGAAATATACGATGAAAAATAAACAAGATGTCTAGACAAAAAAAAACAGCAAATCTCATAGAGAGAGAGAGTAAAACAAACAACATACGCCAAATAAACTCCAATATTCTTTTTCATTAATTCGATATCGGGCTCGTTTGTTGAACCAATATCACGTAAATAACCTGAGATATTCATCAAACGTTCCAATCGAACATCATCATGATAAACAATATTCGATAACTAGAAAAGAAAACTTGCTTTTCAAATGAAATTTCTACGATTTATACGGTACTTGTAAATGAAATAATCGAATGTCATTCGGTGTTTTCCAAGTCAATGTCGAATTATTATCTGACCAATCCGCTTTAATCAAAACTCTCATCGATGTCGAATCGGTATCGAAATTCACTGCTGCTAATCGAGTTAAAAGAGCTAGAAAATCGAGTTCATATTTGACTTTAGAGAAAAAACTAATCCCGAAATCTCTTTTTACGTGATGCATGTACACTCAATGCGTTTGCATTGTGCATAGCCGATGATGATGATGCAAATAGATAGTGTCCTAAACAATTGGTTTCATCAAGTGTATCGTCATCGTCGATATTATTATTGTTGTTTGTCGTCGGTTGATGAACCGTATGTAAAAGTTTCATTTTTCGTTGACGTTTTTCTAGTTCTTTGAATATTTGTGACATTTGTGTACGCATATCGAAACTAAATGCCGGATGATTTGATGCGAGACAAAAGATAATGAGAATTTCATCCATTGTTCGTTCATCGAGATCATCACGTTCGAGAAGAATATCGACAAGTTTAACGCTTTCACTCGTTTTCAAACGACGATAGATTCGAATTGCACACGCACGATTTTTAGCCCAGAGAAGAGCTAAATGAAAATATCGAGATCATTAATTGGTTTACATTTTTCGATTTATTGATTTACCAATATCAACAATTGCATGTGCACGAGCGAATTGATCAGTGAGATCTAATTTCTCGTCGGTCGATGATGTTGGTGTTTCTGCTTGCGAAGTTGTTTGATCGTTTGTACTCGAGATAGATGAAGCTGATGATGATGGAACGGTTTGATTGCTTATATGATTCGTTTTCTGTTCAGCATGATATAAATATTCATAATCTTTACGAGCTATTTCTTCTAGACATGTGCCGAGATAACGTAATTCTAATGGTTGACATAGATGAAGTAAACCGTAGAGGAATTCGATACGTTTAGCTCCACTTAAATGATTAAAATAACGGTGAATTTCTTCTTGATTTAACATCAATTGTTTGTTTGTTTATTTGGTTTATGTGTGTGACAATTGAAATAGTTGATTTAATTCGAATTGTTTGTCGTACTACAACATTCTTTGATTAGTGGTCGACGAACATAGTCTGAATAAATAGAATAAAATAATATTTGAATCAGATTGGATAGGGTAAGGACGAAATTTCGATGGATATCAGCTAGTAATATTAAAGAATGAAGAAAAAAAAACAGTCTGATTGTACCTCGATATCAACCAGGTTCGACTTTTATCCTATGAATCCATCCTCTTCTATCTATTCACACTATCGTTTATTCTCAACCGAAAACATCTAGTCAAGACTTATATTGTCTATGTACATACATACATACATATATATCCATATATTCGTCTACAAAACAGATAGTTTAGCAATAGATCCAATAAATTAATGTAATTCATAGATGTCATTAAACGACAAACTTGTACAGTTCGTTCTTTATCCTAACGGAAGCACTCTGGGATTATGTTTTGTCTATTCTCTCGTTTCTTTTCATTGCGATATAAAAACACACTCATGGATCAATGATATTGGTTCTGTGTTTTTTTTGTGTGTGTGTCTATCAATCGATGATATAGAAAAAAGAAACAATGCATCGATTTCAAAAACTAATGAATGTAAGTTTATTTCGTTGAAAAAACACGATCAACAACACTTGATTGAATAGAGTAAAAAACTGAACCTATGGATTTGTCTGATTTCTGTGTTGATTACTTTGGGGTTGATTACTGCTATTATTTTATTACTTTGGCAGTTGGAATCTTTGAGTAATCATACGAATTTTACTTGTCCACCAAATCCATGTCCTTCGTCTACTGATTCAACGAAACCGAATGACATGAACAATTCGACGACTAACATTTTCATTGGTACAACTCATACATTTGCTTCCGAATCCACTTTTGCAGATACGAATTCAACTATAAAAAAACGAACTTATAGAGAATCGTGCGATGAACTGTTCGATTGTTATGTTGAATATGGTTTATTATGTGTGTACGGATGGAATCAAACGAAAAGTTGCCTCTGCGAAGGATCACATTATTGGTCAGCTCAACGGAATAAATGCCGTAAATTGATAAAAGAAACCAATTGATTTTTTCTCTTGATTTTTCAGTTCGTAAAGGTGAAATCAATGATTCATGTGACACTGATTATCAATGTCATCGAGAGATCGGTCTCGTTTGTGATAAACCACCAGGTGCAACAACAAAAATATGCGTATATTTATTTCTTTTCAAATCGTCAGCTCACTTCTTCGAACTCATTTAGATATGTGCTGCAAATCTCTACTGGGCAAAAGATTCCAATTGTGGTCAAACATCTCTGCAGCGTATTGTCGATTGTACAAATGAGAATTATGCAACAACATGCTTCGTTCTCGATTCGAATGATATCTATCATTCGTTGACAATTCGATCGATAACAGAAAACGAATTGTCATTCGATTGGTTTCTTGTCGATAATCGAATTCTACAAGAATTACCACAGTTTAGTTGTGCTTTCAAGTAAATTTCTTCATGTCATTTTGTATTTTCTTTTGAAAGCTTTTATTCGATTTCGTAGTAACGAAACAAAATACTGTTTCGGTTTGGATGCACTCGATTCTCAACATCCATTAAAACTCGCTCAATTTACACGCAAAGGATTTCATAATATCGAAGACATGGGCAGTAGTAACCGAGGCACAGCTTTTGCCTTAACCAATCTCAATAATGTCAGTGTCTATGTTCGAAATGTCCAAAACACTCTCTATCGTCATTTGATTGTCAATGATGACATTTTACCTGCGCATGATATCGCTCCATTATTAACAGGTGATCCGATTTGTTATATTCAAGAACTTGAAACAAGTCGACAGACATTTTGTTTTGCACGAAATTCTGCAAATCGTCTAACAGAATTTACCGAATTATCGATTTATGCATGGCGAGCAACTCAATTAGGTACGGCAAATGATCGAATTCGCGATGAAACAGCACCGACATGCAGTTATGTTGGACAAAAACATCGTTATTGTTTTGCAATTTTTGAAAACGGACAAATCTATCGTATTCTCTTCAATTCAAATGCTTGGAGTTCGTGGCAAACAATCGGTAGTCAACAATTTCTCACTCAACCAGTTTTTATCACATCGAAAACATTGAATGATTCAAGTTCTGATCAAACATGTTATTTAATAGCTATTGATACGAATAACGATCTGCAATTATCGATGAATGAAAATTGCGCACAGACAGATAGTTTTAGCCAATGGACATTGTTGAAAACGAATTTAAAATTCAAACAATTTGATAAAATTTTTCGATTACGTGATGGAAATGTTGGTGTTTTAGGTATTGATAGTTCTAATCGACCTTATTTTATCTATCTAAATCCTAAAACACACGATTTCACATCACCACATTCGACATTTACAATAAAACCGCTTCAATTTCGTCCGTAATATTCTACTTTTATAATAAATAAATTGTGCCTCTTTCGAACTGGCGCGCAGAGAATTTAATTGATCGAATGTCTGATGAACGTATCGGCAAGTGTTGCTCATAATCTCTAATTTGTTTTTTTTTCTAAATCGAGAATATTCTAATTCGTAGGCATAGAAAGAGCATTGCCAATGTTATTGTTAGGTACTGGCTGTATTTCTGTTAGTGCTATTGTTTTTGGCATTCTATGCGTACGAATGATTCGATCACGACGTTTGCTTGATTTTCACTCTCGTGAAAACAGCGAAAAACCAACTGCATATCAATTCCATAACATTCAGAATACAAATCAAAGTGCAGCAATACATCTCTCAACGAGAACAATGCCAATCGTATTTGATTCGACATTTAAAATCCATCCGCATCATCCATTTTCTACAAAACATATTCTTCAATTGTAAATTTTTTGTTTTCTTCTCGTTTTTATTTTTGCTGAACATCACCGTTTCAAATCTATGAATATCGAACAAACGATTGTTCATATTCATATTGAAATCGATGATTCAAAAGAAAAAGAGAAACATAACCAAACGATAAAAACCACTATAAAAAAAACAAACGAAGGAAAGAAATCGAACATCACTGTTCAAGATCACAGGCTGTTAAAACACGGTCCGAAGGCATACGTGGATAAGCAGTTTTATATATAGATGCACCGAACCAATTTTCTAATGATGTTGGAAACGACGATTTATCGACGGAATGATCATCGAAGAATGATAATGAGTCGCCGGTTTGTTGAGTTGCTAAATGAGAAACACGTTTGTTAGAGAAACAAGTTTGGAAAATCGATTTACGTGATGGTGGTGCTGAGTAAAAACTTTGTTCATCATCGTCCTTTTGAATTCGAGGCATAGCCGGTGTGCCCGGTGTTTGCGTAATCGATGAGCCTCTCAAATGTTCATTTAATAATTGAGTTAAAAGATCCTTTTGTGTTTGTTCGGATGAAGAAAACCAATCGAATGATTTCGTTTTTTGCGGTGTCGATGGTGTACAGAATGCGGAGAGACCTGGTTGAAAACGTTTTGTTTTCGGTGTTTGAGGAAATTGATTTCTAAATCGAACAAAAAAAAACAATTTCCACAAAGAAAACCAATTGAAACTGATGCACATACTCTTGAACACGTTGAGCTTCGAATAAACGTTGTAAAATAGGAATCGTATTTGTTTCATCGGCGATTTTCCCTTCGACAGCAGTCGGTTGATAGGTTGTCAGAAGAGATTTGATTTGATTGGTGTATATTTCACATTGGTTTGGATTTTGTCTTTGATAAGGCAATGAAGGTTGCGGTGGTAAATGATGACGAGATGAATGTGTTTGAACTTGAGCATGGCTGTAGTCATCAACCCAAACAGATGATGATGATAGTGCCGATGATGTTGTTGCTGGTGTTTGATGACGTGTAGCAACCGATGTGAGAGCGGCCACTTGTTGGGGTGTTAACGGATCTTTTGGACGACGATTTTTCACTTTCTGAATGATTTTGAAATCGAAAGATATAGACAAAAAAAATAAATATATATTTACTTCGATCACAATTGGATCAGAAAAATCGTATTTGTGTACTCTGCGTGGTTTTATTGGTGCTTCACGCATATTGTACGATTCCAAATCAAAATTACCAGCTTTTTCTACTAACATTCGGTCGAGATCGATAAAATGTTGTTCACTAAGATTAAACGAAGATATTTGTTGAAGAAAAAAAAAGGCACACAATCATTAGTAGATTAATTACTCCAAGAAACGTTCTTCAACAAGATGAGAAGGAAATATTGTTACTTCTGGTGGTGGTCGTAAAGATAAAAGTGTAGACTAAACAAAATACGAAATCATCGAACTTTTTTTTCTTAAAGAAAAAGATGAAGATTTTCACAAACAGTTGTATAACGATGTGGCATACGAGCATAATTTGTCGTTGCTGTATGTGGTGTAGTTGGAGTTCGAGTAATTGTCGATGTTGCAGACAAAGGGGTTGGCAAAAGTGATAGTGAATAGGATGCATTCGATTTTGATTGAAAATCTGTATGCATATCTCTTCGAATGTTACCGAACAACATGATTCTAATGAGAGGAAATGTAAAACAATGAATTTATTTATCGACGAGAATATATTTTCGAACGAACGGTCGAACGAATGGATAAACAAGTTAGAAAAGTGAATATATAACACGTGTGACTGGATTTCTCTTTTCGTTCTTAATCATTATCTATGGAAACAATAGACCAAAATAAGAAAGTCATTATTTTTGAACAAAAAACTCATTCCGAACATTTTCATTAAATAAAAATCCTACGACATTAATCAATAAAAAAAATACTTTCGAAATTAGATCATATGATATACAGAACAAATTTTAACGGAGGATTCTTTTATCTTTTCGAATGGTTCTTGTCCATAGACCAATCGAAATCCGCTTGTTGGCGATACATTTCGGAAATTTCCTAGTCCAAATGCGTATATATAATGAAAGCTAAGAACTATAAAAATTTACTTTCAAGAGTGACAATATCTCGTTAATCCTGAATAGAAGATCATCGATTTGAGACTACTTTAAAATGCTTGAGAGTGAAATATCATCAGTTCTCGATTTTGTAAGTTAGAGTTTGAAAAAGCGTTCTTTCAACAACACCAAAAAAATTTCTCAAAATGTTAGAAGCATTGCCGACCACTGTATATTTTTCTGAAAAAGATTTATTCAGCTGCCCATATAAAAATTTCAAAAATTTTAAGATGGGTGCTATGTTCTCTTTTCCAATCATTAATATTTGCAAAGATGATTTGATCTCACAAACAGTAAGTTATCTTTATTCTGTTTGATTATTTACTTTATTGGTTATTTCAGACTGATGCTATTGTTGTTTGCTCAGATTCACTATATTTATTTGAGCATATATGTAAAGCTGGCGGTGATACTTTCAAAAAATCAGTTGATGAAGAATTGAAGAACAATCATAATTCGCCAGTTATCTCTATTAAGGCTCAAGGAACAATTTGTTCGAAATTTGTCTATTTTCTTCGATGGAAACCAAGTAAAAATACATCAGTTTTAGTTGAATCTCTTAAAAAATTCGTTCGCGATGCTATTCAAATGGCAGTCACCCATAAGCATAAAACTATTGCATTTCCTGCTATTGGTTGTGGATATCATCGATGTCCTATTGATTGTGTTGCTGAAACAATGATTAAAGAAGCTGCACATCTATCTAAATGCTATGGTATTTCAGTTTCATTTATTATTCTATCAGAGAAAACAGATATGTATAATGAGTTTGAAAAACAAATGAAGTGTTTAATAACTAATTCAGAATTAAATCCCTATACGATTCCTTCGACTTGGGAAAAATCCTCTGAAAATAAAATGCGTATTCAATTATCAACCGCATCGAATGAATACAAAACTGTTCTAACTGGTTTTGAACAAACGATGAAAACTAAGTGTACTCAAATTATTCGTATTGAACGTATTCAAAATAAATCGTGGTATATCCAGTATATAGCTCATAAACAGAACTTCAAAGAACGTCTCAATAAAGATACAGAAAAAATTCTCTATCATGATTGTCCTGGACATGTCGTAGACTCGATTATTCAAAGATGTTTTGATCGAAGCTTTGCAGGAACACATGGTAAATCCTATCCGTATTTCTTTTACTTACAAATTACATGGAAATTATTTATGATTTTCTAGGAAAAGTATACGGTGCTGGCGCATATTTTTCAGCAAATGCATTATTCAGTCATGATTATGCAAAAGAAAATTCAAACGGAGAAAGAAATATGTTTATTTCGCGAGTATTAATCGGAGAAACAACACAGGGTACAAGTTCAATGAAAACACCACCTCCAGGATTCGATTCAACAACAGATGGAAATCATATATTCGTTACATATCATGATGCACAAGCCTATGCCGAATATCTCATAACGTATAAATAATAGTAACTAAAAAACGATTATTATTTTTTTAAATTTGTATCTAAGTCAAATACGAAATATATATTTATAGTTGTTGTTTTTCTTTAAATTATTGTATAAAAGCAAAAGTGAAAAAAATCTTGATAAAAAATAGTGCACAAAATATAAAAACAAAGAAAAAGGTCACTGGGATTATTCATGATGATGATGATGTTGAGAATTTCGTTAGAGTACAGTTGGCACAAGATAAGCAGAAGGTGATGTTCCCGCAAGTTTATGTCGATTCCAATAATTTTCCGGGAAGATTTTGCCTATTTCAGTTTCATTATTATGATACCAAGTATATTCCGGTTGTTCGACATTGTACGAACCATTTAGTTTCGGTAAATCGAATGATAAAGGTGGATCACGATCGAAACGTGTCAAACCAGGAAGACTAACTGTAACATTATCACCTAATTCATCAACACAAGGTTTCTCGTCAAGTCGTCGTGTTGGATCTAGAAGACAATGATAAGATGTTGGCATTGGCCGAAGAAGTGTGTAAGTTGTCGATACATGATCTTGATGAAGATCTGGCCGAGTTAGTACAGGCGGATCATCGATTAGATCAGCAGCTGTCGTTGGTAAACCGTATAATCTCGGTCCTTGTAAAGATGAAACTGGTGGTGGAAAAAGTCGAAGACGATGTTCACCTTCTAAACGATCTTGTTCCCATTCGAATATACCCGATTGATTAACAAACGGAACATGAGTATTTTTAAGATCCATTTTTACGAAAAGTTTTGTTTTTGTACGAAAATCGAAAAGTTAATTGTTGCTTTTAAAAATCGCCATTTTCCCTGTTTGAATCTAAGCAACGCCATTCTCGTTTCTCATTCGATATTCAATTCTAACCAACCATTTCACGTGTCTCATTTTCAAACAACGAGCGAACGAACGACAAATAAAATTTTACTCATTCAAGTGTACAGTTTTCTTTTTCGTCTTGAAATCGAAGGATGCCTTTATTGAGTAATCTATTATCTCAAGATATTCCACAACATTTCTATAAATTCCAAATACATGTCTATTCGGGTTTATACCTCATCGGTTTGATGGGCTTTTTCTATTTAACTTCGCCAATTGTCTGTCGTCGAACTTATTTATCTGAAAATGCTCTTTCACCTGGTCTTGTTTCAAGTGATTTATACATTACTGCCGATCATATTCGTCATATAATGACACAATTACGTTCAGGATACAAAAACAACAATATCTCCGATGTTATTCAAACAATGCTTATTGAAAATGGCATTGAAGCCTATAAACAAGATCCCGGACGGAATCTCACCGATCAATCCGAAGTAAATGTCTACGGTATCGTTCGTGGACCACGATTAGCATCAACTGAATCGATTATCCTCGTTGCTCCATTACAAGTTCGTCTTCAAACCAAAACATCCGATGTCAAACCAAATATCAATGGCATTGCTCATATATTAGCCATTGGTTTTGCACTTCATCATAAACCGTACATGGCCAAAGATATTATTCTTCTCTTTCCAACTGATCAAGAAATTGGCACACGTGCTTGGCTAGATGCTTATTATAATACTGATCCTCGTTCGCCAGCACTCGAAGCACATGCTGGTTCAATTCAAGCTGGTCTAGCCATTGAATTTCCTCATGAGAAATTCTATTCGATTGATCTACGACATAATGGTATCAATGGACAATTGCCAAATCTTGATTTAACAAATACAATTGTTCAATTATGTGATAAAAATTCGATTTCAACAACACTCTATAATGTCTATGTTGATCTATCAAATAATCAAGGTTTTACTGAGTATATCATTCGATCCATGCAAACATTAGCATTAAATGTATTCACATTAGCTACAGGTGTATCCGATGGTGTTCACGGACAATTTCTACATCATCGAATTGAAATGATAACATTATTCGGAAGTTTGGATAAACATCATGAATATCAAAATTCGCCGATTAGTGTTCGAGCAATTGATGATGTTATTGAAGGTTTTGTTCGTAGTTTAAATAATTTACTCGAACGATTTCATCAATCATTTTTCTTCTATCTTCAAATTAATCGTCGTCATTTCGTATCGATTGCAACCTACATGATTCCTTTGGGTTTAATCGTTCTTCCTGCATTAATTCGTTCACTTATTCTCTATTTATCATTTCTCACATCAAATCTTAATTCAACACAAGGTCGTTCAATGAAATTCTCAGTTAATTATTCATCGATTTTCATTGAAATCATTCAATGTATATTTATATCCTATGTTTTCACCTGGATACCATTGAAACTCTCCTATTTAACAATCTGTTTACTAACAATGCTCGTCAGTCCAATACTTTTATGTCCATTACGTTCAAATGAAAATCAATTTGATTATTATCAATTTATTCTTCTATTAGGTGGTTCGGCTATCTTAGGTTGTCTTTCATTGTTAAATTATTCATTAGCTTTTCTTGTTGCTTGCTTTCTCATGCCGTGCTATTTCCTAGCCGGCATTTCGAAATTTGATCATTGGGCAGTTAAATATTTCTGTCGATTATTATTCATTGTCTTTCTTAATCCAATAATTTTTCTCGCTTTGTATCATTACTTGACGCGTTTAGTGTCGATTGGTAAATTCGTTATTCCAAATTTATCAAAATTTAACAATGATTTAGACGCATATTTTTCATCCTATCGATTATTTAATACGTGGACTGTTGATGTTATCTGTTTGACAGTTGTACCAATATGGTTTTTACTCTATCGATCAACATTTTGGCTTCGATCTAATTAACTGAAAACAATAAAGAAAAAAAAACGCAATAGATTTCACTGTGTCTTCTTTTTTTTTTCTCTTCATTTGTCTGTTCAAATAAATCTTTTGACATTGATATTAAAATGACGATGAATGTTTCTTTGTCATCATTTAAACGAGCATAATAATTTAAATACTATTCGAAGCGAATTGACACAGTTGAATGTATAAAAGAATAAATGTCAACAGTTTGTCGATGTTTAGAAATACGTGATGAAAAATCAAATTATTTGCAGACAATTTTGTTTGACGAAGGTGTTGTTTTGGGATTTTATCCATTTCAAAATCATTGTTGGCTTCTAAGAAGTTCCACTGCAGAATATTATGAATACTATTGTGAATACAATTGTTATGATTTTATTTTTTGCAATTTGAAATAAAATAAATATTTAAAAATTCATTTCTATACATAAGGTCTAGTTGCTATTGCTGCCGAGTAAGGTGGTGGTGGTGGTTCGTACACTTGTGGTTGGCTGTATGGTGAAAATTTATTATCATATGGTGCCGATGGTTGATTCCAAGTTGGTTGTTGTTGCACGAATGGAGCTGAAGCAGCAACTTTTGGTTTTCTTTTACATTTTTTCACAATACAGCAGCAGATTAGTAGTAGAATAAATCCAGCAATAACACATCCTGCTACAAGTCCAGCTCCTCTAGAATTTAAATAACCCCTTCCTGAACCGCGATAAGAATATCTCGCTGCACATAAATCAGGCAAAATAATTGCTAAGAAACATATAACAAATGCTTTCATTTCCAATATAATTTTGATGTGAATGAAAGAAAGAAAAAAATTTCAAATATTAATAAGATTTGATCGACGTCACTCGCTGACGTAAAAAACTATTTCGATGTAAAATCGGATCGACGTCATACTGGCTTCGATAGAAATCTTTCGCACGAAAATGAGTTAATTTCGTATTTTTATTTCTTTCATTGTTAATTGTTGTATACAATTCAAAAAAAAATACGTATTTTTGTATTCACACAATCCAAAGTATAAAATCATATTTTATGTTCTCGATGTTTGTTCCGGCGGTGCACTTGGTGCTGTATACGGCGGTGGCGCAGATTCAGTAAACGGTGCTTGAGTATTCGCTTTTGGCGGATCATATGGTGGTGGTTGACTATAAGGTGCATACGGGTTAAAACCCGGTGGAGCATACGGATTAAAACCCGGTGGAGCATACTGATTGTTATGGTGAGCTAAAGCTATGGGAGCACCCATCGGCATCATGTTGATTGCTCTTCGTCGGGCATATTTTTTCTTACAACAAATTATTATCGATACGACAACACATACAACGGTTAGGATTGGAATGATAATATATATAACGCTGTAACTTGATCTGGATCCTGATGAACTTGAACTGCTATAAGAATAATAAGCTGAACATAAATCAAAAAGGATAAGGAATACAGTCGTTCTTAGGATTGATTTCATTATAAAATAATTTTTTTATTCGAATGATGGCTGTAACAAAAGAACAAAAGAAAAAAAGAAAAAAGAAAAACAATGTTGCATTGTTGACGATTCCGTCGTCACATGACGTAGTTCTCGGCATGCTCACATTCAATTATTTACTCAATAAAAAAAACTCTAGATTTTTCTTCCTTTTCTCACGTTTGAATTACTCAATTCGTTGTCAAATAGCTACCTTGAATCATTAAAAAATCTTTTTTTTAATCGAATGAGTCATTCTTCGTAACAAATAACTGTACAGTTACAATTGCTTAGAAGTATCTTGACCGTATGCCAATCATTACTAATAAATAAAGAAAAGATTTATTAATCATGTATAAACCCTGTTGTGAATCATCTATTCTCGATATAGCAATAATTCGTCTGTATAAGATAAATTTGATACGCACTCAAACTTGATGTTTTTCTTTTCGACCATTTTTATGTACATTACCTGTACTTTCGGTCGTTCTACTCGAGAAATAGTGCCTACGCATCATTGAGTATATACAGTCACTCATTTATACAACACGCAATATATTATACGATCGTTTTTGCATTTTTCGCTTTGAGTATCTGACAATGAGACAATTACATTATCAGCAATATACTTTACAAATCTATATTCGTTTTTATTAACTATTCATTTATTTATTAAAACAAATCAATGGGAGTTGTCGGTTCGTTACCATCTGAAAATAGATCCGATTCAATCGCTTTCAAAGAAGAACCGGTCATCGACGAACAATACACCGATGATACATCGGTTTCATATGAAATTATTCCTAATACAGATATAAAAAACGATGTTACAACGAGTTCTCCTAGTGAAACATCTGCTGATCTAAATAATAACAAACCAAAACGTTATAAAGTAGTGTCGTATGGTCCAATTAATGTTCGCGTTTGCCTTGATGAAACAGTCACATTGAAAACTGGGCGTCGTTCAAAATTCGTTAAGCTCGAAGGCGAAGATGCTAAGAGACGAGAACGACGTCGTGCAAGAAATCGTGCAGCAGCTAAAAAACTCAAAGAAAAACGAATTGAACTCGAAGCTCGACTAACAAATGAAATCAAGCAATTAGAAGAACGTGCAAATAAATTACAACTCGAATTAAATAATCTTCAATCGTATAAAGAATTTCTTGAGCGACGCTGTCACGAATTCGTTCTAACAAGAGAATATTTCCTTAACAATCGTTCGGCATATCTGATGCATTTAGAAAGTTTACTGGCATACCATCCAGAATCAGTGGATTGGAGAACAAGATACGATGATTGACATGACTCGCACCGAAATCGATGATTGTATTTTATCTGATAAAAAAGAAAAAAACCTTGTTTTTTTTTATTGATTTTTATCTTCGACTTTTGTACAGTGTTTTTATGGAAAAAGAGTATCAATTGTTAAATATAAATCGTTATTTCTTTAAACAAGTAAACGACAGTTAATGACTAGGAGAGTAAAGAGCCAATTTATTGATTGTATTTGTTCGACAGTTTAAATAAATCATTAGGAAAATAAACCACCCACAATAAATGTCGCATTTCCAAATTTGGAATTCATTAAAAAAAAAGAAAACAATATTCATCCATATTTCGAGCATTACTATAGTATCTATTTGCTTAAACACGACTGATTGGAAGCTATGCAAAAGAATTAATTTGTTCTTCAAATTGCAATCTAATCGGTAGAACTCAATTTTCTTCTCTTGTTTTAGTTGAATTGAAACAAAAAAAAATGTTGATTTGTCTCATATCGATGTAACAAATTTCATATTTTTCTTTTATTATTATTATTCTTTTAAATGTTTAACGAATGTTGTGGATCGTAAGGGCATAAAAGTGTAAGAAGAAGAAGGAGAAAAAAAAAGAAAAAAGCTTTTTTTTCATGTTGTTGTATTAAACTGTTTCGTCGATTCTCATTTTTTTCTCTATATCAACCTTAAAAAAACACAGTCGACAACAACATTGTTTTTGTCATCATTGCCGTTTAGTAACCCTGAGACTCTTAAATTTCTGCTGTATTTTCTCTTTCTCTCTGTCGTCTCGTCTTGCACACATAGTTTCATAAAACGACGAAATAATTTAAACATTTAGAAGTCAGTTTTATTTATTCTTAAAGATGAGTACGACACCTTCGCCAACGAGAAGCAAAACTGCTGATTCAGCAGTCAGGCCTCATCGAAAGCAATCAAGCGATTCAAGGGCACGAACGCCTCGATCGCCATTTGTTCCCGCGACTCACGCAACCAAATTGTATCGTCATAATAAACTATACCGTTGCCCGCCGACACCACCACCCGAGGCTCAATTCGAACGTGAACGCAGTTTTGTTCTCGATTGTCACGCTGTCTCGAACATATCCAAGGACTATTCGACAGCGAATCCGAAATTAGGCTCAGCTATTCCACCGTATATCGCGCAACATCACGAAGCTGTGGATAGTTATTTTAATTTTTTTGGCGTTCATGAAACATTAAAAAAAACGAATCAAGTAAAAAATAAAGTTTATTATTATTTTCGAATAAAAACAAGTTCGAATTTTGTTTAGTACAAAGATCCTGAATCAATTGCTGGCCGAGTACATGATCGATTTCATGCAAGCGGTCATGGCTTTCGTTATTTATCACGTCGAAATAAATTTGGCTCTGGTACAGAAAAGAAAAACAAACAGAACAAATAATACAATTAACTATTTTCAGGTCATTCAATTGAACAAGTTCGTGGCCATGAGCTGTTCTTAAGTGATCCGAAACCTGTCGTCAATTATAACGGCCAATTCGGTAATAAGATTTGATACAAAGAAGAGAAAAAAAACAAAACTACTATCATTTTTTGTTGTTGTTAGGTTATCGTCGAAATACTCCGTCACTTCGAGAACAACCGACAATTGGCACACGTAAACTCGACGCTCATGGTTATGTTCCTCTTGGGCGTTACTCGTCAATTGGCTGCGGTAGTTCGTATTCATTTCATTGTCAATGTAAATTCGATCAACCATGTCGATGTCATAATCAGAATAAACTTTGTCCTTGTGTTAAAGCTTAGATAGAAAAATAAAAATGAATACACACCGAATACGATCTAAGAAAGTTGAAATATGAGAAAGCATTTTTCCGGTCGATCTTTGCTCGAAACATGAATCTTCGTCGACTTTTGTTCGACATTCATAAACGCCATTGCATCGAGCATTCAACGAAACACAATACGAATCATCACAATCGATTTGTTGTTGTTCGATGGGACATATGAAAATGTCATTGTTTTTGCCAACGTATAATTTTGGAATAAATGTGGTAAAAAATAATTTAAATTGATAATATGTGTCATCGTAATCATTCGAATATTGTAATGGAGGTAAAAGTTCGAGATAGATTAAATTACTATTGGAGAGATAATCGTCGGATTGAGATTGGAACGAAAGAGATTTATTTCGATCGAATAAGATCGGACAATCGAATGTAATCGTTTCTTGATTCTAAATGAAAATGAATTTGTAAAAACAAGAGAAAACAAAAGTTTTACATCTCGAATTCTTAAACATGGACTTTTCGACATTGGCATAGCGTAATCTTGATCATAATCATCTCGATTAGCTGTTATAGGATAGAATACGAGTCGGATTTGATTACCGATCGATGCTCGTAGTTCCATCGTACATTCTTGAATTGATAGTAACGTCGTATCATCAGCAGTATCTTTTTTCAGCAAAGAAAAAAAAATAAATTGTACATTTTTCTTTTCTATTTGACATTCAATGTGGTGGCGGTGATGGTGATGATTAATGTTAATACGTACCTATTTTTTGATAGGGATTGCGTGCATAAATAAATCCCGACGGCCATCTAGATAAAAGAAAGTTTGATTTTGTCAACATGAAATGATCAAGTTATTGAATTTTAGGAACTATTATTTACTCAGTCAGATTAATAAACATAGGATACGTATTAAATTCACTTTGTTCTTTACAATAAGAATGTAGAGTTTGATTGATAATAGTATGCGGTTGCATAACAACTAAATGAAAAGTCATTTGTCCTATTGGATATTTTGTGTGTTTGTTTGTTCGCTTACAAAAAGGAATATATTGATTTGAATCCTTGTTCGTCGTATTGACTACAGTTTTGATGGTAAGAGTAAAGTATAATAAAAAACGAGCAACCATAGGATTAGTGATAGTCATTTGAATGGTTCAGTGTTTGTAGAGTGCTGATTTCTCCTTCTTCTCTTCGTCTCCTTTGCGTCTTTTTTATAATCAATAGAGAGAGAGACGTGCGGTACTTGATCCTATATGGAAAGAAGTGCGGCAGCGTTATTATTACGTTTCTTCATCGTCTTCCGGTCGGGAGACGACAACGGATGGTGAAATACACGCACACCGGAAAATCATACAACAACGATTTTTTTTTTCTTCTTTTCTCCTCCTCTCTCTGAGTATTATTGTTCCTCTTATACACAATAAAATCAAAAGAGAAAAAAAAAGATTGAAATCTAACAAAAAAAAATTAGAAAGTGACATTTTTATTAGCTGATTTCTTTTTGATTTTGTTCTAAATTAAAAACTTGACTTTTTTCCTCTGCTTTTTGAATTTAATATTCCGATTTGGCAATAACACAAAAAGAGAGAGAGAGAAAGCACACGGATGGCGTGTTTCTCAATCAAGCATAACGTGAATAATGTAACGGCCTTGTCGATTGGCGTTTTTTCTTCTTCTATTTTTATTTCCAATAAGTTTAAACGAAAAAAAAACTTTGTTGAATAGACTGATAATTACATATTTTAACGAAAAGGAAATGTTTTCATTTGATTACAGCAAAGAATATGCTGAACAATATTCAATCAATACAATAGTTCATTTAATAGTATTTGTTCGAAAACTAAACGAAATCGTTGTGTATCTGTTTTTTTCTTCGTCTTGTTCTATTCAAGTAAATAAAAAAACAGAGAAAAAGACAAAAAAACAAATAGATGTAATCAATATTATTATTTCGACTAATTTATATTGATCAAAATAAATATTTGTACGTTGAAAATGAGTTTGATGATTTGTTTTGTTATCTTATCTCAATGCCATGAAAGAAGTTACGAATTTAATCTTGATTATCTGTTGACAGAATAATTGCAGTCAATGATTTTCTTCTCATTTATCAATAGATAACATCATTGCCAACGGTTTCTTTCTTTCTCTTGAGATTTAAATTTTGAAAATTTTACTATATAATTATTTGTAGATAAAATCTTAAGAATCATTGATCATGATTCAACAGCATTTATTACAACAACAACGATTAAATAATAATCATGAACGATTACTCGAGAGATACACTCGAGTTCCAAATCCTAAAATGTCAGAATTTCGTCCATTTGGAACCAGTTCGTTGCCTGGACGTAATTATGATCAATATTTAGCTCGTTTAAATCATGGAAATGGTGCTCGTAGAAATTCTCTTGCCGAACAATCACGAGCAAGTATTGGTTCGTCAAGTGAAACATATCGATTGATGGGTGACGGAAGAAAAGACATTTTACCGAATACTGTCAGTACAAAAATGCAAAATATGGGACAGAATTCGAAACCGTTAGTTCATGCAGAGAAATTCGAACCTGTTCATATTTATGATCATCCAACATTCGGTCCAACGCCAGCTTATCTACGACCGATTCATGCTGATAGAATACAAACACAAGAAATCGAAGAGATTTTTAATGATAGTGATGATGAACAAGAAAATTTTGATACTCGTTCACGTATTTCTGTAAATTCAACAGTGAAAACTAACAAAAACAACAATAATGATGATAACGATGAGAGTAAACCACCATTAGGTTATATATCATACAGAGATTGGAAAAAGAAATATGAACATTTAATTCCTGTAAATCCTCTTCTTTTTAATATTTATACGAGAAGACCGAACGGATCACTTCAAAAATACGGTCAATCACTTTATGCTGCATCACATCATCATCGACCATCTCATTTCGACAATGATGACGATGATGACGATGATGACGACGATCCTGTATCTACTTCAACAACAACAACATCAGACTTCGATACAGTTACACTTGATATTCCTCGAAAAACATTAATATCATCAAAACAAGATTACAATCGACTACAATCCCAATTGCCTACGAGTACAAATTTTCCACGAGCATTATCGCCGATTCGTCCAAGTAGATAATTTTTCTTCTTCTACACATTATTAAATTTCTTTATTTTCTTTTTTAATAGCAAACGAATCATCCGATGAAGAATCAAATTCTTTTGATTCTCCTATGTCTTTCTTATCTAAAAAACAAGAAGATTTGCCTACGTCAACATCAATAAAACCTTCCATAAATCCTCCAAGAATAATGACACCATCATTGAATGCATCGTTACCTAAAGAGATAGGTAATTACTTGACATCGGCATTTATTATCATATCTTCTAATTGTATCTTGTTTACCATCAAAATCAAAATGAGCATCCCTCAAAGATCGTATTTCTGTGATTAATTTGTCTCGAAGTATTTTCATGTAGATCATGTTTCTTAAATACCGATAATTCATTGGCTTATGCATAATACGATCTTCCAGATGACTTCATTTGAATAAAACAAAAACATTCTGTCATTTCTCATTATTTACAATTTAATCTTTTTTTTTTATTTAGATACCATATCAATAAAGTCTGCAAGAAGTACAGCGAATATTCCGTCTGCACCTTCGGTACATTCATCAATTGGAGCACCTGCATTATCTTCGACATCCACTCCTCAATATGAGAAACCTGCTAGTGTCGTTACGAGTACTTCTGTTCCGATTGCACCACCATTACCGGATTATTTGAAACCTGCACAACAGACGTCAACTAGTGCATCCGCTCTCCCGCCTTTGGCATCCACCAAAACTGAAATAACAGGATCCAAGGGAGTTACTTTCGGTGGTGCATCAAACAATTTGACAGCAAACGACGATGTATCGAGTAGTAGTGACACTGACGACGAAGAAAAACAAAAACGTCGAAGACGTCGAAAACGGTAATCATTATTTAAATATTAATAATCTATTTATAGGTTTGATGCATTTAGACAAGCTGCTGGCAAAAATTCTAATGGTTCGTCATCTGAAGATGACTGAAAAATCATCTCTGCTTTCTCATCTTTTTCCTTTTATTCTCTTCTCTTCTCTTTGATTTGGCTATGAGTATTTTTTTCTTTCTTTTTCAAGTAAATCTGACATTTATTAAATACGTCTCAATAACTATGTCCTATTCTTTCGGAAATGCTTAAAGATAATTATAGAAATCTCGTCGAGCTACATAAAGTCGTGTTCATTGATAAGCCATCTGAATTGTATTACCATAAGTATTTGCGTATCTACGATTTGAGAGCTTCTACTGTTTAACTTCTCTTAAATTTAAAAATAGAAATCCTCAAGCAACTAGGTAGCATACAAAGATTATGTTTTAAGAATATTTTCGTGATAAGAAATTTTTCTTTTTCTTTATCCATAAAACTAAAAATAGTCTATTCGCCATAGAGACAAAAATCAAACCCATGATAATTTAAAATGTTGTCGTTGCTTCTCATCATCTTCAACATTGAAATTCGATATATTTACATAGTCTGCCTTAATAATTATTCATGATTTCAGGGTAAAGAAAGAGAAAAACTAAATTATATAAATCAACAGATTTCCAAGTTCATAGACATTTCCTATCTATCAAGTGGAGTAAGCTTTCTTTTCTTTACAAAACTAGAAGTTTTTTTTTTGTTGTTTGTTTTCACACAATAACAGATAAGAAAATAGACGAGATGAGAAAAAAGATTATTATTTGCTTTCAAAATAACATTTTGTAAGTTAGTGCGACTGATAATGGCTTGAAAACACGAAAGGTCTTCTAGATTTCAGGGCAGAAAGTAAAATCAACAAGAATGAGTTTTTTTCTTTTAACAGAAAAGAAACGTCAATAAAATATGATGAATCAACATTGTTCCGTTGCCATTTCTTTCGCACTTCTATCATCTATAACGCATTAAAGAGTTAATTATGTTTTAATAATGATGATTTTATCTTAAATATTAAAACACACACAACCAATAGTATTTCTTTCTTTTTTTTTATATTGAAAACAAGGTGAAAAGATGAAATCTTCTTAGATATGATCGGTTTTGTCTTATTTAGAACAAATCCTGAATGTCGTTCGTTAATATCATCGGTAGATAAAAAATGATTTTTTTGCGCTAGAAGGAAAAGTAATTCATCACGGAATGAAGTAGATTATGGATTTATTTTTTTCTTTCATTATATTTTGCCTAATAAAAGGCATCAAACAACTTTTTTTTTCTCGATAATAAATTTTTGTATTGATATGAAAAAAAAAATTCATTCCATAGAACTCATCGAAACATACTTCGTCGCCTACATATAAGTTGTCATATCAAAAAAAAAGAATTTTCTTCTTTGTATATAAGAAAAATAGCTTTCTTTATATTTTCCATTCTATTTTTCTTTTCTTTGTATATATATATGGCACCAAAATAATAAAGTAATACGCTTTCTGACATAGTACTCGATTTTTTTTACGACCCTACTTCAACAGATGTTCCTTAGTGAATACCGATATATCTGATTTGGCATTATTTTGACATGTGCGTTCAATTTATCTTCATCAGATTGAATTTTTAACATAAAGTAATGCGATTCTACTCCTTACCGGTAAGACACTCGTGATATATAACTAATTGAACTTGAATTTTGAAGTAATTTAACATTTACTTCTTTAGCAAAAATTTCTTTTTCTGAGTTAATTAAAAATAATATTATTTGTCTAGAGAAAACATTATGTTCATTTGAATTTCTCTTATTTACTCTCGAGATAGTTCCATTCACTATAGCAATTTCATTTTATTTAAATTCAATTCTCATGAGTAAGAAGAAAATAGACTTGTATTTTGAGTATGATGATATGTGCATGTGAATTGCCTTCATTATAGAAACATTTTTTCTTTCTCAATTATCCGAGATTCATGAGAAGCTTTGTGTTTTCGATTAAAATTAAATTAATAGGCTATCGAGAAAATCTATGTGTCTAAATATGTAATATTTCTAGCATGATTTAGCTGAATTCGCCAAAAGTCAGGCCGATACTCTATTTTAGTTGAGAAGAATTGTATATACCATATGCTCAGGTAAAATTTCTTAGAATACGAGCGAGTAAATCGAGCATTCAATTGACGTATTCGAGAAAAAAAACTTATCTTAAAAGAATTTTAAAAAATGAGAAACAGTCGAGTGATGAATAATAAAAGACACCTCGCTAAGTAATTGATTTTGCACCCGTGTTTATATATATTCTTTTGTTATATAGAAAAAAACAAGAAAATTAATCTATTCTTGTTATCATTACCTTATTAACTCTTTTGATTAGAAGTTCTTTGAAATATTCTCTTATAAATTAATTATTTATTTCAACTTCCCTCTTGTCTTCCTACAGATTATCAATGGTTCTCATTAATGATTACGTTGATAAATGAGTTATTTATAAATAAATAGTATCTGCTGTTGCATATGCAGGTATACGTTTCTAACCATTGATAATGTTAGTCATTAACACTAGAAGGAGTCAATTTCTCTTTTTCTTTTGCTTCTTTGTTCTGTCGACAAATGATTAATGCAAAACGTAGGAGAGTGCAAATAGTTCATGCTGTGTTTTTCTTTTAAGTTTTTATCTGAATTCACAAGAATCATTTGTTTTCAAATTATAACTATCAATAGAAAGGAACTCCATGTCTATGTCATGCCATATCAATTCTACCATTTATTGTTCACAATTAACAGTTTATTATTGTCGTTGTTTTTCTCCTTTTTCTATTTCCCTTTCTCTTCTTCTCGTTTTCTGTCAGACGATTCTCATCGTTTGTCATTGTTAATCAGATTTTTTTTGTCTGATAACAAACAACGTCTCAACAATTGACTTTTGTTTTTCATTCACTAGATAACAATCATTAACCAATCGGTTTTTAATTGATTAGTTTTAGACAACATCTTATTTCTTTCTTTTTTTTTTCTTAACAATAAATGTCTACAACAACAACAATAGCATCGCAGATATATGATAATAATCGTAAGTTTACCGGAAATTGAAAAATTCATTCGAAAATTCTCTCTCGAATTTAGAAATAGCAATGAGTGTGTCTTCATATTCGAGCAATATTTGTGAAAATCAAACTCAATCTTCATTCGACGAGATTGAAGACCGTATAAATGTCGTTGTTCCATATTTAGTTGTTCTCGGTACAGATTTACAAAAACAAAAATAAATCCTATTCATTTCTTTGACTAGGCATCGTTGGCAATGGTTTGTCTGTGTTAACATTTTCCCAACGAAAACTACGTACACTTTCGTGCGGTTGTTATCTATTAATTCTCGGCATATGCGATACATTGGGTCTGCTGATTATGTCACGTCCATATTTTTTCAAACAATTCAATTTAGTTCATCATCTTAATTCGAGTTTTCTTTGTGGTTTACATTTATTTTTGACGAAAATTTGCGATGAATTAACACCGTGGTTACTCGTGCTTGTTGCTTGCAATCGTTTAGTTCTTTCGCGTTATCCACGTAGTGATCAATACTTTCAAAGTTGGCGAGCAGCTCTATGGAGTACACTCGGACTTCTCATTATCATCATTCTAATTAATCTTCATTTATTATTCGGTATTGGCGTGGGATTATCACCTCTTCAGCCGTGTGTCTGGGTCTGTGGACCTTTGACAAATTCTCCGTATTATTTATTTTTCTATCAAAATGTTAGCCCAGTCATAGATTTGTTTTTAAGTTTGATTATTCCGTTTTGTTTGGTTTTTATTGCAAATATATTTATTGTTGCCAATGTTCGCCGTGTTAAAAAACAAGTGATTCGTACTCGTCGACGTCGACGAGCGAGTCGAAATGCGCGTCTAAATATCGTTCTTCTCGCTGATCTAATCACGTTTCTTATTGTTAGTTTGCCAGTTCTATCCGTTGAATGTATTTATCGTTTTACACGACGATTAGAATCGAATCCGGTTCTCGATGAATATATTTCCATAGCTTGGATAATTGCAAACAAACTTTTCTATTTAAATTATTCATTATCGTTTTATTTTTACGTTCTATCGTCGTCATACTTTCGTCATCATTTTCTTCTTGCAATACGTTGCAAGAAATTACATAATCTTTTATTTAAAACACGAACGAGCTATCAAACAGATTTCATATCGAAGTATCGAACAAATCGACTGTCGTCGGATACGAAATTATTCATGAATAAAAATGGTGAATTCAATTTATTCTACGGTCAACAGAGCAAATTTGAGCTTAGTCAAGATGCTTCTCGATTAAGTAATGGAAATAATGAGATTATACCATTACATCAATGTCCAAATGGATTAACAACATTGAGTGAAAATGGAGAATGTGTTTAAATCTTTTCGCACCATTGTAATATTGTCATTTTTATGTAAAATATATTTTCTTATTCGAATGTGAAATGATGAAGTGTTTGTAAAAGTTTATCGAAAGAACTAGTTTAGTATTTTATGACTTCTGACATTTTGTTCTTATGGCTTCAGAATTTGCATATGTTAAACGAGTTTTTCCCTCGAAATTTCATAGAAAAAAACATGCTTTTAGACGACATTATCGTGCAAAAAGAATTCTTATTTTTATGTCACTTGTTAAGTCAAGTTGTGCTTTGAAGCATGAGCTCTAAGAACTTTTCGCATAAGTGAGATCAAAACAATTCATTAGTAGATGTTAACTTTTCACATGATATATAATAACAAATTGAAGAGTTGTTAGCTTGCTCTAAGCAGAATTCTATTCTTAAATTCCATAGACAAAATTTTGATGTCCTTCTATTAATAAAAATCTTATCAAACAAATTTTAAATACCATCATTTCATCAGATTTAATGGCTTTTAGCTATTAATGTGATTGTGTTGTTTTGAAAAATATTTGCAAAAATGATCGTAATAACAAATCTTATTTTTCAATCAAACTTGATTTATAGCTAATGTGTGAATATGTACATTGATAAACAGAAATGCATTCGATATAATGTTTAGTTTGATTCTTATCGAAGGACATTTATACAAGGTGATATAATGATTCTATCTATTTTGATCGAAGGAGAAAATGACAAAAACTTCGAAACATAAATTAATTTGAAATACAGTGACAATATTGACAGTTGAAGAGAAAATACTAAACTTCGATAATCCGACTTATTGTCATCGGAAATTTAAATTCTCATGTCATTCCGTCTTTTTAACATTTAACTGACAACTAAAGTAGCAGAAATCATTTGTTTTTAATCAACAAATTCTATTCAAATGCATTTTATTTTGTAAGTTTTTTATTTATTCGTAATTTTACATTTGAATTTGTTCATTTAGTCAAAACTTCTATATTCGTACATTGTTATGTGCTGGTATTCTTTTTGTTGTTGCATTTGTCATAATTATTTCTCTAATTCCAATATATCTTCCTTTTAACAATATCAATGATAGCGCAGGCAATGCTTCTAGTGAAACAACATTCTCTATTTCCTTCTCTACTTACTAAGAGTATTTAATTTTTTATTCGTAGTGTTATCACATGGTCTATTATTGAAATTTAGTACTGATATTAATGATGAGCTTGCAACTGTTCTTGATCGATCGACAATTACGAATACTGATGAGATTACCAAACAAGTAATACGAAATTTCGTTGTAGACTGTAGTACATTCATTAATATTTTAGCTTCAATCAGTATTTCGTTTACGTCGAAAATCTTTAATTATTACTTCTGTTAATTTCGATCAAAGTCAAACACGAGCTACTCAACTTGATTGTGCTCAATTCAATAGTAGCAACTCAAAACTCACTATGAACGCATCCATCAATTATGACCGTTGCGGTTCTATTAATACTTGTAAAGTAAATCTTTTCAATAATGTCATTCAATCGATTCGCACGTATCAAACAAATCAATTTGACCTTCGATTACGTTTCAATAATGATATAGAAATAATCACTCAATCTGTTCTATGTTCGTTCAGTATCCTATCGGCAACTTCGGATTCGAATGCCGAAAGATGTTCGAATAGCAAAAAGTACGACCTGTTCGAAACGAGCATCGAAGAATTACAGAATGGTCTTGAAAAAAATCATTTTACATCTGTAGATCTTGTCAAAACATACATTGCTCGTATTGAAGAAGTTAATTTTAAAGGTCCGAAATTACGAGCAGTATTAGAAATCTCACCAACAGCATTGCAAGCAGCGAATGAATCTGATATCTTACGACAGAAAGGCATAGTTCGTTCTCGTCTTCATGGTATTCCGATTTTATTGAAAGATAACATAGCAACACGTCATGAAGACGGTATGAATACAACTGCTGGGTCTTATGCGCTCGTCGGTAGCATTCCTCCAAGTGATGCAACGGTAGTCAAGAAATTGCGCGAAGCAGGTGCGATTATTCTTGGCAAAACGACACTCAGTGAGTGGGCAAATTTTCGTAGCGAGAGCATGACTAATGGTTGGACAGGACGTAACGGACAAGCGACAAGTGCATTCTATCCTCAAGGAGATGCTTGTGGATCATCAACTGGCAGTGGTATAGCGATGTCGATTGGACTTGCTGCTGGTACATTAGGCACTGAAACCGATGGAAGTATCATATGTCCAAGTGATCGAAACAATGTCGTTGGAATTAAACCAACAGTGGGTCTTACTTCTCGAAATCTTGTTATTCCAATATCACACAATCAAGATACTGTCGGTCCAATGTGTCGATCAGTTGCCGATGCTGCTGCTATCCTATCGATTATTGCAGGTCGTGACACTGCAGATAATTATACATTTTTGCAATCTGCGATTGTTCCTGATTATACACAACATTTAAAGAAAGATGGTCTCAATGGAGCACGTATTGGTGTTATGCGAAGCTTTTTTCTGGATCCTGAGTTTAGCGAATATCCAGAATATATTGCTGCAGAATTCAATAAAACAGTTGAAGAAATTTTTAAACCTCTTGGCGCAGAGATAATCGATTCTGCTGATCTAGATACTGTAAAACAAATCATGAATTTGACCAATGAATTGACTGTATTACTTCATGATTTCAAACATGGAATTAATAGTTATTTGTCACAATTGACAAGTATTCCTACAAATGTGACAAATCTTCAAGATTTAATTGATTATAATTTTAATCATTCTTCTCAAGAATTACCACCAAAACGTGACGATCAAAATGTGTTTCTCCTGGCACAAAATACTACCAACTTATCAGATCCATCCTATATTACAGCTTTAAATCTAACTAAAAGCCTTGGTGGAAATCTAGGAATTGATGCTACTCTCAAAAAATACAATCTCGATGCTCTTATTACACTATCTGTAGCATATGCTACGTCACCAGCTGCTATTGCTGGTTATCCAATGATTACAGTTCCACTAGGATTTTTACCTAATACAACCGAAGTGACTACGACCAATGAAACTTTTCCATTCGAATTACCAATATGGCCAGCACCTAATTTTCCATTTGGTATTTCTTTCATTGGAACTGCTTATAGTGAAGCGAAATTGATTGAACTAGCTTATAGTTATGAGCAAGCAACATTAAATCGAAAAAAAAGCAAACCATTCAATGAAGCTATACCGAAAACACAACTATCTGATGTTGTTTGTCAGACATAAACTAAAACCAAGTTAAAAACTACTTCTTTTTCTTTTCTTTTTCTTCTATTTTACTATAGATAAAACGAATATGATAGAGTGTACCTTATTTTATCAACTATAGATAAACGATCATTTGAATATTTTTCTTTTCGTATTGTGCACATTACTAACAAACAGAAATGATTTTAAAAACTCTTGTTCTCTTTCTGTTCTTCATCGAACAATCCTATCAAGTTAATAATGGGCTAGGCTTAAAACCTCAAATGGGTACAAAAAGTTCATTTGTTTTTATATAAATTATTGATTCTATTTTGTCGAAAAAAACACACTAGGTTGGAATAGTTGGAATCATTTTGCATGTCATATCCATGAAGATTTAATTAAACAAACTGCTGATATCATTGTTTCATCGGGCTTGGCTGCTGTTGGTTACGAATATAGTTAGTTCATTCATTTCTACTGGTTGTTTAGAATTATTTTTCTATTAAAGTTAACTTGGATGATTGTTGGCAAGTGAGCCGAGATGCCAATGGCACGATTCAAGCTGATCCTCAAGCTTTTCCAAGTGGTATTCCTGCTCTAGCTGATTATATGCATTCGAAAAATCTTAAATTTGGTCTCTACTCAGGTAAATCATTGATGTTAAATTATTCTATGAATCATCAATAACATCATTTTGTTAGATGCTGGATTTAAAACATGTGCTGGTCGTCCAGCTTCGTTACATTATGAAACCAAGGATGCTAATACATATGCAGCATGGAAAGTCGACTATTTGAAATATGATAATTGTAATACCGATGGTACTGTGCCTGAAATACGATTTCCACCTATGGGCGATGCATTGAATGCTAGTGGACGACCTATTTTCTATTCATTGTGCGGTAAGTTTTGAAGAAAAAAACAAGAAAGGAAAAAACAAATTTTAATTTTAATAGAACAAGGTACAGATTTAGTTTCTCTTTGGGCTGGAAAAGTAGGAAATAGTTGGCGTACTACACATGATATTCGAGATGAATGGCAATCTATGATTAATAACATCGATTATGTAATCAGATAATTGATTCATTCATTCATCAAATATTCTTATTGTTTTAGAATAACGAATGGGCAGATCTTGCTGGTCCCGGTGGTTGGAATGATCCAGATAGTACGTCTTTCGTCAAAAATGTTTAGAAGATTCTCATTATGAAATCTCGTTGTAGTGTTGGAAGTAGGTAATGGTGGTATGACAGATGCAGAATATTATACACATTTCTCGTTATGGGCCATTAGTAAAGCACCATTGTTGATTGGTTGCGATGTTAGTAAGATGAGCAACACGACATTGGCTATTCTTTCGAATCCTGAAGTCATTGCTGTTAATCAAGATAAACTTGGTATTCAAGGAAGAAAAGTTGCTTTTGCATCATCAAAAATATCTGCTAAATCACAAAATGTTGCAATGACCAATTGTTCTTCATCCAGCATTGATCCAAAACGTTATCAATGGACATTCAATGCTCAAGATGGATCATTTCGATCAGCATTCGATGGTCGATGTTTATCAGTAGATAATTGTCGAAAAATGGAAAGAGCATTGGTATTACTCAATGATTGTCAAATCAACGATCCACAATCGACATGTCAAGGAAAAAATCAACAATGGACTTTAAATTTAACAAATCGCACAATTACAACTCAATTAGATGGAAAATGGTATTTGATCTATTTTCTCACACTCATATATATCTCTTTTTCATTAAATCAAATGATTTAGTTTAGAATTATATAATACCTATGGACCCGATCTTGATGTCTTAACATGTAGTGGACAAGTTGGTCAATCATTCCATTGGTATTCTGAAGATGGAACAATTCGTGCAAAACAAGACGGTCCATGCTTAGCTGTTCGTCAAGAATTAGAGGTCTGGGCTGGTCCACTATCGGATGGTTCACAAGCCGTTGTATTATTAAATAGAGCTGATAATGGTAGTGAACCAATCACTGTTCAATGGGGTGACATAGGTTTTCCTGTAGGTCAATCAGCAGTGGTTCGAAATCTTTGGACTCGTCAAGATTTAGGAACATTTACTGGCAAATATACATCTCCAAATATTGATTCTCATTCAGTAATGATGTTAAAAATTACACCAAGCAAATAGAACTATCGATTTCGTCTTGTAATTCTTTCATTTGAAATAAATAAATCAGATTTGATTAGAAATTGATGATATTAAGCACATTTTACTGTCATACGGATAATTTCTCATCACTATATTTTTCTTTATAAAAATCTTCCTTTTCTTCGACACATTTTATACCAGAAAAATGATTGCTTGGAGAATATTGTTCGCTACTACATTCATATGTGCTTCATATCAACTTAACAATGGTCTTGGTCGAACTCCTCAAATGGGTATAAATCTATCTTGCTAATCATCATCATCATCATAGCCATTCTTTGATATTCGACAGGCTGGAATACTTATAATCATTTTGGCTCGAATGCCAATGAACAATTAGTTCGAGAAACTGCTGATGCAATTGTATCCACTGGTTTAGCAGCTCTTGGCTATGAATACGGTTTATTTTCATTCTTTTTTAAATCTCTATTTCATACATAGATATAATAGTAACGATTGATGATGCTTGGCAGATTAGTCGAAATGCAGATGGTACGATTCAACCCGATCCAAAACGATTTCCTAATGGTATGCCTGCATTGATCGAATACGTTCATTCGAAACATCTTAAATTTGGCCTTTACTCAGGTATTACACGTATTTTGATTTGCTATTTCAAAAGTAAACGCATATTAAGATGCTGGATCACAAACTTGTGGTGAATGGCCAGGTTCTCTTCATTATGAAACGAAAGATGCAACAACGTACGCACGTTGGGGAGTAGATTATTTAAAATACGATAACTGTCATGATGAAGGAATAAAACCCGAAGAACGATATCCTCCAATGAGAGATGCACTGAATGCAACTGGACGACCGGTATTTTTTGCAATGTGTGGTAATATTGTTGCATATTTGTGATTGAAAGATGATTGTTGTATGCAAGTAGAATGGGGTATTAACGATCCGGCATTATGGGCAGCAAATGTTGGAAATAGTTGGAGAACAACAGATGATATTCAAAACAATTGGAAAAGTGTACTGAAAAACATTGATTATGTAAGATAAATAATTTCATTTTCGTGATAAACATAATTTCAATAAAACATTTAGAATAATGAATATGCGAAATATGCTGGACCTGGTGGGTGGAATGATCCGGATAGTACGTTTATACTGACTGTTATCATTCTATGTTTCAATAATTAAACATTTATTTATTTAGTATTAGAAGTTGGTAATGGAGTATTAACGGAAGATGAAGATCTTTCACATTTTTCACTATGGGCTATTAGCAAAGCACCACTTATTATTGGTTGTGACGTTCGAAATATGAGTAGTGCTACTCTGAAAATTCTCTCGAATCCTGAAGTTATTGCTGTCAATCAAGATAAACTCGGTGTACAAGGAGAGAAAGTCGCTCTCCTACCATCGAAATTAATAAATGTTACAGCCGATGTCATTGTTGCCAATTATTCATCATCGTTCGTATCTGATGCTGAACCGACACGATTTCAATGGACATACAATGCTCAAGACAGTTCGATTCGTTCAAAGCATAATAACTATTGTTTAACAATCGTCGATTGTAATACTGCTGAAGCAGCGAATATAATCATAGCACCCTGTGAAATCAATCATCCACAAGCTAAATGTCAAGGTAAAAACCAGCAATGGACCTATAATACAGCCGATCAAAGAATTGTTTCAAAACTTGATGGAAAATGGTAAGAAAAAAATATCATTCTTGTATGATTATGATCTATTTTCTTGTAGTTTGGATGTCTTAAATTTTAATGGACCAGCAGTCGATGCATTTACATGTAATGGAGGTGCTAATCAAGCGTGGTTATGGGATTCTACGACAGGAACTCTTCGAAGCAAACAGAATGGTCTCTATTTAACATTGAAACCACAGATAGAAGTATGGGCTGGACCATTATCAGACGGTTCACAAGCTGTTCTTCTATTCAATCGTGTCGATTCTGGAGCAGAACCTATCACTGTTCAATGGACTGATATCGGCTTTTCAGCCGCTCAACAAGCACTTGTTAGAGATTTATGGGCTCGAAAGGATTTAGGAACATTCAAGGAGAGTTATACTTCACCGAATATCAAATTTCATTCAGTTATGATGTTGAAAATTAAACCAAAATAAATACTTAGTATATAAGTTAAATAAACATGTTGTTCTTTCTCAAGGTTGTCCCTCTTAGTTATCATCTGCTGACACTACCTATTTGCTCTCATGAAAATAGTCGGTCATCTGCCGTTTCTCACAATAACCAACCCTCAAGATAAATGCATCGTTTATTTCATCATTTCAATAAAACATTTTGAGATTTCGGTACGATGTTGCTTCTGAGAGTATTTCTCACAGCATTTCTCATTCATACTACACAACAACTCAACAATGGACTTGGTTTAACACCACAAATGGGTACAAATGACCTTTTAGTATTTTTTTTCGTAGAATTATTAGTTCTGTTTTATGTGCAAAAGGTTGGAACAGTTGGAATCATTTTGGATGTAATATCAATGAAAATTTAAT